>Ga0247840_10000966_pt1 | contig 57840 bp, 57 predicted proteins | sample LaCruzMarch2015__FD_192404 | JGI IMG/M metagenome (GOLD analysis project Ga0247840, IMG submission 192404) | Freshwater microbial communities from meromictic Lake La Cruz, Castile-La Mancha, Spain - LaCruzMarch2015_17m | ecosystem: Environmental > Aquatic > Freshwater > Lake | place: Spain... | reverse complement strand
ATACTGCGTCGTGTCTTCTGCGTTTGGCTTTCATTTTCGATGGTCTTTCAGGTTGTGGTTTTCCACACCCGAACGCCACCGCTTTTTATAGCTTACCAACTGGTCCGAATTCCGGGGTCCACCTCAACATGATGGGGTGCTGCTTTTGGCAGTTATGGTTACCGAGGGTGTATCCCAGCGGAGCCTACCGTAAACATCTGTGAATCCTGGGGTTGATCCTTTGTCGACTGCGCTGTGGCAGCGAAGTTGAATTCCTGAAGGAAGAGACCTCCTGTCCCCTCCATCTGGAGGTATATGCTTGATCAATTTTAAGATGCGATCGACGTGCGATGGAGCGCGATGAAATGGATCACGTGCATCGCCCTCTCCGGCGTCCAGAGGATTCAAATGGCCAATTGCTTGCCGAACCGTTACCGGATTTGCTGCAGGTAATACGGGTAGTGGCATCGAAAGCGAGGCCCCTCGCGCCCCAAGAACAACTGCTCGCATCCTTTTCTGAGGCACCCCATAGCGACTTAGATCGAGAATCTCCTTGGTAAGGTTGTATCCCGCGCCCTCCAAAATCTTCGAAGCTTGCGAAAAATAGCTCGCAAAACGACCTTTAAGGATCTCCGGCACATTCTCCATGACTACCGCATCAGGAAGGAAGTGCTTGCAAAGTGTGGCAAACGCTACAGCTAGATCATTACGGGGGTCGTCCCGGTTATCCTTCTTCCTGTGGGCACTAAATCCCTGACACGGCGGACAGCCAATAAAAACCAGTGGCCGGAGGTTTTCGAGAGGGCCTGCCCCCAATGCCGCAGAAAGACTCTTGGGCTCCGCAGCAAATGACCTGATGTCTTTGCAAATAGTGGGCGCTCCAACATTGCGCATATATGTGGCAAGCGCGGTTTTATTGATGTCGATACCTCCGAGGACGCGATACGCAAAATGACTCTGCCGTGTGTTTGCGAAGCCCCAGCTCATTCCTCCACACCCGCAAAAAAAATCCACCACATATACCAAGTTTGGTTTCGGTAGTTGCTTTGCGTATGCGAGTTGCGTCCCATTTAGCAGTTCACCAGACATAGCGCTCCCTTTCCCCCGAGACTCGGAGTCGGAGGGTCGATGCTTTTTCCCAGATTTCTTTGTCAGGCTCACGGCTTCGTATCTTTTTTGAGCACGTCCGGCTTTTTGAGCGATTTCTTTTCCTCGCTGGTGAGGCGACGTTCAACCTTTTTCACGTCTTCGGCGGGAGGGAGAGATTCCGGGCGGATGCCGCGTTCGAGCAGTGTGCGACGGACGGCGTCGTTGTTGGTGATGTGCTCGCGGGAGATCGCCGATTCCGTGCCGAGAGATTTTTCCCGGGAATTGAAGATGGTGATTTCAGCGGCGAAGTCTTTGGCTTTGAGAACGATGGTCGGAGCGAAATCGGCCAACGGACGGGCATCGGGAACTTTCCACTGGGCTTTCATGGCCTGGGTGGATCTGCCGAAAAGTGCCTGATCGCCCTTACTGCGGATGATTGCGAAGTTTTCGTTGCCGCCGGTCTGCTCAAAGATGACTTGGGAGAGGTCTTTTTCCGTGGCGGAAAGCTTCCTCCGGGCGGAAACCCGCTCGGCTTCCTCCAAACGCTGCTGGATCAATTCCGCCCGGCGGGTCTGGACGGCGAAATACGTCTGGGCAAACGCGATTTCCGGCTTCTGCGGGTCGCCGTTCTGGGCGATGAGGTAGCAGGCATACCGGGTGAGCATGATGTCGTCGATCTGGCGCTGGGAGCCGGAGCCGAGGTCGACCATTTTCCCGACGTCGGCAAAATGGTCCGACACCTGGTGGCCGGAAACCTCGCAGGCGGTCTTGGCCTTCGAGACGGCGTTCAGAAAATTGTCCCACTTTGCGTAACCGAGCAGGTGCTGGAGATCGCGGGCCAGCCAGTATTCCACTCCGTCTTCGGTCCGTTGGGCGTGCCCCTCAAACGTCGCTGTCAAGGTCAGGACTTGATCGGTTTTCATCGGGCCTCCTTCATCGCGAAAAGCGGGGTGTCGGCCTGGATGTATTTTTCGACGGCATCGCGGATGATCCAAGCATTCGACACTTTCTTTCCCTTGGCCATGCGGCAGACCTGCGCGTAATGGTCGGGGGGAACGGTGACGGTGATCCGGGTGCCCGTCTGTTGGCGTTTGGCGGATTCGGAGGACATGGGGCACCATCCTGCATCACTCTGGTGCTGCGTCAACACAGAAGCGCCTTGAGCGGTTTCCCTTTGGGTGCGGGCGATTCCCTTTTGGGGCGGGTGGTTTCCCTTTTGGGGCGTGATTTTTCCATTGGGTTGTCCGCAGGGGAGTGGTCAGGGGTGATTCTCTGTGTTTCAGCGGGTTGCACCGTGCCGGAGTCGGTTCCGGCGAGGGGTTCTCCGGTTGCCCCAGACAGGAAACGGCAGACCCCAGACCTCAAACCAACAAGCATGTTCTCCGGTGGTGAGATCGAGCAACCGGTTCTGAGGCAAAGCCCCGCACAGGGTCTCGAATTTCCCGACGACCTCAACCCCGTGCTCGGTCAACACGAACCCGCCGCGTTCTCCGCTGGAGACAAGGTAGGTCTCGTTGCCGGCAATGTCCTCGCCATACGGGATGACCCGATAGGTGAAGCCGTCCAAACCGGTCACTGATGGCGGTCGCCATCGTTCCGGCTCCAGATATTCGCGGATTCGCCGCCGCTCCCGCCAGATCCATTGCCAGTTTCCCTCGGTGGAGCGTCCAACGGCTGCAGCGTAGCGGCCAACAGCCGCCCGCCATGCGGTTGTCGTCGGGTTTACGAAGGAGATTTTCCTGTCTTGGTCCAGGGAACACCAGGGTGAACTTCTTGCGGGGTTCTGGGAAGTTTTGCACGCGGAGGAATCGGGTTGTGGTCACCCTTCGAGAGTTTGAGGGTGCGGTCGTAATTGAACGCCATGTAGGCCGCCGTCCGCAGGAAGCTTTGTCTGCCGACAACCCGTTCCAACTGGACGCGCCCAACACCATACGCCCCGGCTTCCAGCGCAAGTTCTACCCTTCTGATTGCTGCGGCTTCCGCTTGAGCTGTCCTGGGCTCCCTGCTCCAAACGAGCATGTGCACATGCAAGCGCCCCGGATGGCCTTCTGTGGGATGGAAGGCAATGACATCAACGGACTCCAGTCCAGCCCGGAAGAGGGGATTGCGTGTCAGTCCCCGCAGACTGTCCCGAACACTTGCGTAGGTGACGGGGTCGGGAAAGGTAATGGTCAGAAAGTGGAGGCGGCGAACCCTTCCCAGGTTGTTTTGAAGGGCAAGGAAAAATCCGTATGCCCGTTTGTGCCATTCCTGCTGGTTTGGCCGGCAATGGAGATTTCCAAGTTTCATCCTGGCAGCCCAGACCAGAGCGCGAAGCTGTTGACGATACGGACGCAAGATCTCCCGTGCCTCGGGTCGGCCCCACGCAGCATCCCGGAAATACCTCTTCCCATTGTCCCTGATCCGCCTCAGTTCCGTTTTCCCCTGCGGCAGGAACCCATAGAGTTCCAATGCCATCTCCTGCCAACCGACGTTTGAGACACTTGTGTTCCTGATATCAGACGAGAGTAAAACCTCTCCCAAGAGCTGCTGGATCTGGGGCCAGCCCCAGTGATTCTGCATAACGATGTCCGGACCAATCCCTCCGGTGGTCCATTCGATTTCCCGTCCTGTGTTCTTCGGCATGCCATGGCTCAAGGCTGGCCAGCGGTGAGGCAACGGAAATAACCAGTTGAAATCTGGTTCGGCCTGGGCGAGAATACGTGTGTCGAGAACGTTGACTCGCGTTGGTCAATTTTCCGCTGCCCGGTGGGGTTTCCCCGCTGGGCAGTTTTTTTATGTGGAGCCGTTCACCTCCCTTCCGAAGAAAGTCTTCATGGAGTGAATGTCCTTCTGCGGCGGTCGGAAATCAAGGGGGTGTTCGGGACTTGGCGAGGGGCAAACCCAATTAACCGGATTCTAACCAAAAACGGCAAGGAAACCAGCCAGACGGCAAGGAATTCCAAGGGATAGAAAAAAACAAAGAAAAACCCGTAGAAGCTTTATTTATCTGCTTCTACGGGTTCTAAGAGCTTTGAAATTGGTTGCGGGGGTAGGATTTGAACCTACGACCTTCAGGTTATGAGCCTGACGAGCTACCGGGCTGCTCCACCCCGCGATTGGATTGGTCAATCTATCGTTGGGGTTTGAAATGGCAATAGAAAGTTTGGGCTATCTGCTGTTCGGGATTGTTTTTGCTGTTTTTGCTGCGGTCGGACAGCGGCGAATCGTGATTCTCAGGCAAACAACCCGTGACGGCACGGGGGATGCGGGATAGACCAGTGGGATGAGCAGACAAAAATTTTCCGAACTCGGGCTATCGCCGGAGGTCCTGAAAGCGATCGGGGATCTGGGGTTTGAGGAGGCGGCCCCGATCCAATCGGCGGCGATTCCTGTCCTCATGGAGGGGCACGATGTGGTCGGGCAGTCGCAGACGGGTTCCGGGAAGACGGCGGCTTTTGCGATCCCTGCGATCGAAATCTGCAAGGCTTCGGACCGTTCGGTCCAGGTGTTGATTCTGTGCCCGACGCGCGAGCTGGCGACCCAGGTGGCAGAGGAAGTCCACAAGCTGTCCACCTACAAGAAAGGCCTCCATGCGGTTCCCATCTACGGCGGAGCCTCGTATGAGCGGCAGTTCTACGAGTTGAAAAAAGGCGTCCAGATCGTGATCGGGACGCCGGGACGGATCATGGATCACATGGACCGCGGGACTCTGGATCTGAAGAACGTGAAGATGGCTGTCCTCGACGAGGCTGACCGGATGCTCGACATGGGGTTCCGCGACGATATCGAAAAGATCCTCGAGGCGACTCCTGATGAGCGGCAGACCGTGTTTTTCTCCGCGACCGTCTCCAAGCAGATCCGGGAGCTGATCGGGAAGCACTCGCGCGATCCGAAATCCGTGAAGATCGAACAGCGCGAGCTCACGGTTCCAACCGTCGAGCAATGGTATTTTGAAACCCAGCAGCGGATGAAATTCGAGACGCTCCTTCGTCTGGTGGATTTCCACGGGTTCAAGCTCGGGATCATTTTTTGCAATACCCAGAGGATGGTGGACGAGCTGGCAGACGACCTGATCGCGCAGGGATTTTCCGCCGACCGTCTGCACGGCGGGATCGCCCAGGCCCAGCGGACTCGGGTCATGAACAAGTTCAAGAAGGCGGAATTCGAGTTTCTCGTGGCGACCGATGTGGCGGCACGCGGGATCGACGTGGACGAGCTCGAACTCGTGGTGAACTACGACCTTCCCTACGATGCGGAGGATTACGTGCACCGGATCGGCCGCACCGGCCGCGCCGGGCGTAAGGGGATGGCGGTCACGTTTGTCTCCGGCCGCGACATCTACAAACTCCAGTTCATCGAACGCTTCACCCGTACGAAGATCCGCCGAGGGACGATCCCGACAGCCGGAGAAGTCGAGGAACGCCGGCTCGGTGGCCAATTGGAAAAAATCCGCGCCCTGCTCAATCGGGGCAATCTCTCCACGTCCGTGGTCGACCGCCTGCTGGAGGAAGGCTACAACTCCACCGACATTGCAGCGGCGCTCTTCGAACTTCTGGCCGGGCCAACGGAATCCAAGCCGGCCGCACCCGAAGTTCCCAAGGCTCCGGAAAAAGCGGTCTCATCCTATTCTCCGAACCTGCGTCCGCCAGCCCGCGGGATGCAGTGGGTCCGCCTCAATGCCGGCCGCGAATCCCGAATCTCCCCGCGTGACATCATCGGCCTTCTGGAGGATTCGCTCGGACTCCCGGCACGCACCGTGGGGATGATTGATATCGTCCCTGGCCAATCATTTGCCCAGGTGCCCCGGCAATTCCTCGATGTCCTAAGAGACGCCCCCCGCGTTATCGAAGTCGAGTCGGGCTCGGTCGAAATCTCACTGGTTGAATCACAAAAACCGGAGCAAAAATACCTGAAAAAGCCCCGGACCGGCGGAAAAAAGCCGTTTCACGGAAAATAAAAACGGCTTCTATTTCCCTATAGATCAACCGATTGAAATATTTTTTCCAGCCCGGTCTTTTCCAGGGCGGAAATTTCAATCACTTGAACCTTCGGATACTTCGTGCGGAATGCTTTTATGTTATCTGCGGACTCTGCTAACTCTGCTTTGTTCGCGATCACAGCGAAGTTTCTCTTGAGGAGCGTGGGATCGTAGAGGCGGAGTTCCTTGCGGAGGGACTGGTAGTCGGAGATCGGGTTGCGACCTTCCGTGCCGGCCATATCGAGGACGAAGAGGAGCATTTTGCAGCGCACGATGTGGCGGAGGAACTCATGTCCCAGGCCTTTATTTTCGTGAGCACCCTCGATGATGCCCGGAATGTCAGCGACCGTGATGCGCCGGTATTCCGGCAAGTCGACCACTCCGATGACGGGGTGGAGGGTTGTGAAAGGGTAGGGGGCGGTTTTCGGGTGGGCGGCGGAAATGGCTCCGAGCAGGGTTGATTTTCCAGCGTTGGGATACCCGACGAGCCCGATGTCGGCGATCGTGCGAAGTTCGAGATAAAACCAGCCCTCTTCGCCGGGGTAGCCTTTGGTGTGTTGCCGGGGCACGCGGTTCGTGGAGCTTTTGAAGTGGGTGTTGCCCCTTCCTCCATCGCCTCCTTTGCAGAGGAGGAATTGTTGTCCGTGTTCCGTCAGGTCCGCGATTGGTTCCTCCTCGACAGGGTCGCCCGGTTGGAGTCCGGCCCTGTGGATAATCGTGCCGATCGGGACCCTGACCGTGGTGTGCTGGCTGCTGCGGCCGTGCTTGTTTTTTCCTTTTCCGTGGGCGCCGCGGCCGGAGCGGACCAGTGGTTCGAAGAAAAGAGCGACCAGATTGTCGGTATCGTGGTCGGCCTGGAGGATGATGTCGCCGCCATTCCCGCCATCGCCGCCGTCGGGGCCGCCATGGGGGATGAATTTTTCACGCCGGAAGCTGCAGCAGCCGTTGCCGCCGTCGCCCGCCTTTGCGTGGACGCGAATCTGATCAACAAATCTCATGGGACAGAGGGTGGGGGAGATTCAAGGGGGAGTCGAACGAAAAGGGAGCTACGCCCGGTGAAGCGAAGACCGCCAGTCAATGTGGGCCAAGGCCAGGGCGAGCCATGCGGGCAGTGCGAATCCCGCGAAAATGATGGCTGCAGACATCGAGAAAAAGGGAATCGTCGAGGGCGGATCAATGGGGTGGAAGAAGACGGTGAAAGCCAAGAGTCCGATCAGGAGGGATGCGATGATGGCGCTGAAAATCCACGCGGACCATTTTGCCGGCGGGGCATGGTGTCCGTGGAAAAGGACGAGAAGTGCGGCGGCGCAGGTCATGCAGAACCCGCTCCAAGCGATGCCTCCGAGAGCATCGGACGGGCGGTGCCATCCCATGAATAGCACGGCGGTCGCATAGGAACTGCTCATCAGGCCGGCAATCACCGCGAGCCAGGGGCGCAGCCATGCCCCGAAAATCAAAACGCATGCCAGCGCCAGCGAGGTGCCCACCGTCGTGTGTCCGCTCGGGTAGGTGTCCGCAGAAAAGTACGCGGGCACCGGCACTGTCGGTAACGAAAGCAATTCGCGTGGCAGGACGTTTTTGAGGAATTCTGCTCCAAAGATTGCCGCCGCCGCCGCAGTCACCGCGACGAGTCCCACAACGGGTCTGCGGAGAATGATGGAAATAAAAAGAAGTCCTCCCAGCGAAATCATCACTGTCTGTTTGCTGACTTCGGCAAGAATGTCGGAGTCGAAGGTTCGGACTTCTCCGACGACAGCCTGGCGTCCGGCGTAACCCTCGTTGTCCCAGTGCTGTCCGGCGGCGGTGCGGATAAATAGGAAATATCCAGCAGCGAGGAGCACTGCAGCGAGCGCCGCACCAAAAGCCAGATTTTTCGCTGTACGGTGCCTCAGCCGGTTCCGGGATTCATTGGCCTCGAGGGAATTCATGGCAATGCGGCTCCGGACAAAACCATGGCAGCGAATTGTTCGGCCTGCGCCCGGAGGGATTCCATGTTCCCGTCATTCCAAACAACCTGGGTGGAGCGGGAGATTTTTTCGTCCTGCGGCATCTGGCTGCGAATGATGCTCCGAGCGAGGTCCGGTTCCATCCCGCGCGCCTTCAGGCGGGCATCTTGCACATCCGGCGAGCATGCGACTGTGATGATGAAATCAAAATGCGGGGTGGCATTTGTTTCGAAGAGGAGCGGGATATCCACAAGAAGGTGACGGTTTTCCTTCCTTGCAAGGTCTGCTGCGGAAGTCCACGCCTTGCGGACAAGCGGGTGAAGAATCGCTTCGATTCTCTCCTTGGCTGCAGGATCAGAGTAGATGGCCCGGCGGATTTCCGCCCGGTCTGGAGCGCCGTCAGTGCGGTAGGCACGAGGGGAGATTTTCTCTTGTATGCGGGCCTTGACTCCAGGGTCGTTCTCAAGGAAGTCCCGCGCGATGAGATCTGCATCAGCGGTTTGTGCGGAAAGAATCCCGGCCAGAATCCCGCGAAACGTGGATTTGCCCGAGGCGATGCCTCCAGTGATTCCAATGACGGCCATCCTGCGCATTATGTGAGGGCGTAAGGCACTGGTCAACCGGACGTTGCCATGTCGTGCAAAAAATCGCCAGCGAGGCGACAAACCCGCTATCATACGGGCAGAAGGGGGCTATTTCGGACTGATGTTCCGGATGTAGAACGGCATGACTTCCGGGTGGGCCATATGACTCGAGATGGCGGTATTTTTGAGTATCAGTTCGAAAATTCTGGGATCCACAGCCCGCCTTGCCTCCGCGAGTAATTCCGCGGCCAGTTTATAGTTTCCGTCCTCCATGGCCAAAGCGCATTTTGCAAAGATCCAGTTGCTCGCGTCGGTTTTCCCGGGGTTTCTACTGTTGTTCTCCATCTCCTCGCGCACCTGCATACTGCGTCCGATCCGAATCAGAAACAACAGGCGTTCGTTTGATATTACAATGTCCGTCGGGGCACGGCGGATTGCCTCGTCGAAATCCTTCATCGCAAGCTCCGGGTCTTCATTTACGCTGTTGAGCAATGCCCTGCGATAATAGAGGCTGGCTGTCGGCACCGCCGAGATTCCGCGCGAGTAGATCTTAATCGCCTCATCCCTGTTCTTCGCATTTTCGCTCAACAGCCCTGCCAGTTCCCACCCGAGTTGGGAGCCGGCTTTGTCGAGATCGACTCTTGCCAGCAGGTTGTTCGCCCGTTCGATGTTTCCTGTTTGAAACGAGGAAACCGCAGCTGCGATGATTTCGGTGGGGGTTTGGGGCGCCGGGACGGGCGTAGGTTCCACTTTCTTGTTCTCCGTGCTTCGAATATCCGCCCTCGCTTGCTCCGTTGGATTTTGTTGCGCCGGGGGAGCTTTCACGGGTTCCTCAAACGAACGTTGTTTTGCGATCGCCATCACGAAAACAATAACGAGCGCCAACAGGGTGAGGGGAAACACGACCGCCCACATGATGCGTTCCTGCCGGTATCGGGGATCTTGAAAATATGAAAGCACGGCTCGAGGACGTGGGAGGGGGGGAAATTGAAGGGGAAGTATTTCAACATCCCGATTCCAAATGCAAACCTTTCGGTCGTATGGCGTATGTGGGAGCGAGCCGGGAGGTCAGTTTGCTGGCGCTTGTAAACCGATGATTTTTCCAGCGTATCCTGTCATCTCCAAATATCCCTTGGCTTTCACAGTCTTCCCGTTTCTCAAACCTTCCGCCTCGATGGCACCTTCCCAGTAGGCGAATGGTTTTTCTGTCAGTTCCTGATTTTTGAACCGGGCTTTGACCGTGACATCGAGATCGATGGCGCGAGCCGAGAGCCTCCACTCCAATGGATACTGAGCGGCTGTTTCCTCGCTTCGCCACCAGGCCACGGCTTCGAGTTCAAATCCCGCATTGCCGATTTTGAGGTCCGAACCATCCTCAAAGACGAACGTGCCCGACGAGTGGGGGTCGCGGTTTTTTCCATCCGTCCGGATCTGGAAAAGCATGAGTTCCGTCCCGTCATCAAAATGAAGGCTGAACCAGTCCCATCCTTTTTGGTCCGCAGCCAGCTGGTTTGTTGCCCATTCGTGGTCGAACCAGCTCGTCCCGGTTACAGAAAGGGGTTTTGTGCCGATCGTTATCGAGCCCTCGGTCGCCAGCCGCGTGAGCGAGTAATAATGGGAGGCTCTTCCCTGTCCCTCCGCCTTCTGGCTGGCCCCGTTCCAACCGTGAATGACAGGAAGCTTTGTCGAAGTGAGCCTCAAATCCAGGGAAACTTCCCCCTCATTGGCCTTCAGGTGAAACTCGTTTGTTCCGGTGCGCTCGCATGTCCAATCCTGAATCCATGCGGTCCGGTTGCCGTCGCCGAAGCCGGCTTCTCCAAAGGCTCCCCGGGAAAACCTCTGCGAGTGGTGGAAGCGCCCGCCGGAGATTTCCGTAATGGCGAAGTGCGCGAATTTCACGTCATCCACAACAAACCGGCTTGCAGAGGCGGGAGATCCTGGTTCGCGCACACCCTGGCGGAAAAAGGTCAGCTGATACCCGAAGTCCTGCCCGTTCTCCGCGCGGAGATTTCCCGTGAAATACCACCACTCGGTTTTGAATCCAGGGTGACTATCGTGATCCCGGGGGAATTGGAAGTCCCATCCCGGCAGCGCCGGAAGCCATTCTCCGGACGCCGGACAGGCGAGCAAAATCACCGCGGCGAAGGCGGAGCGGGCTTTTCCAATCCTGGCGCAGGTTCTCTGACGCGGCATAGGTATGAGAAGGCGGATGCTGTGCGGAAAAGTCAAGATCGCGCCTGCTTTTCCGCATCGCACAATGTTCTTTCCAAGATTTCCGCTCCGGATCAAGATGATGCCATGCTGTTCGCCCTCAAACGGCTGCTTATTCTGGCTGTTATCATTGTGGCCGTGTACTGTTTCTGGCCGCGCTCCCCGTCCCTTTACTCTTTTGATCCGGAAAGAATGGCCGAGCTTCAGACAGCCGTCTGGAAAGACGCCGCCGCCAAGAAGAGACAGGAGCTTTTGTTTCCGCTCTACGAAACCTACGAGCGCCAATACCGCCTGCCTCCGGTTTCATCCTTGAAGATGGCCTTCGATACGGCCCGCGCGCTCAACATTTTTTATACCGCGCCGGACGCCGCGGATCAGGAGAAAGCCCTTCTTCCACTTCAAACCGTTTTTACCACGCTGAAGAACGGGACCAAATCGAATTTCGACGCGAATGCCGCAGCCCGCCTGGAGTTGATGACATGGTCCCTGCGTGCCGACCGGGCGCGTCGCGTCCAGCTCACCACCGCCTGGTCCGAACTCATCGGTATGGTCCACGGGTGCTCTGCCGCTGAGGCGCTCCCGGCCGCAAAAAAATTTGCCGCCGCGGCCAAACTTGCCGACGAGGGGAACTGGGATGAAGCCCGGAGAAGCTGCTTTGAGGCCTGGTCCGCAGTCAAGGCGCTCCATCCGCAAAAGCCCTGATTTCTACTTTTCCACGCGGACTGCCAGCGGTTCGGCGCTCCTGATGTGGAGGTCGCGCTGTGGAAACGGGATCTCGATCCCGGCGGCGCGCAGGTCGCGCTCGATCCGGCATCGCAGCTCGCTGCCCACCTTTCTCGGGTCCATCTCGGCGTTGAGCTCGAGCCAGTAGTAGATCCGGAAAACCAGGGAGCTGTCCCCGAAGGATTCAAAGAAAACCCCTGCGGGAGGGTCGCGAAGAATTTCCGGCTGTCTGTCCACGGCGGAACTGAGGAGATCCATGACCTTCTCGACCGGTGATCCATATGCAGCCCCCACTGTAAAGTCGTAGCGGTGCTGCGGGTCGGCGAGCGTCCAGTTAGTCACCTCCTTTTCCAGAAACGCGCTGTTAGGCACAAGCAACTCGACGCCGTCGAATTTCCTGATCCTCGAGCACCGGCTCCCTAGGTGGGTGACTTTTCCGGTGCTTCCGGCGACCTCGATGATGTCGCCGACTTTGATCTGGCGCTCGAGCAGGAGGATGATCCCGCTGATGAAGTTGTTCATCAAGTTCTGCGCGCCGAAGCCGATGCCGATCGCGAGGGCTCCGCCCAGAAACGCGAAGACGGTCAGGGGGATGTTCAACCAGTTGAGCACAGTGAGGATGAAGAGCGCTGCGACCGGGATGAAGATGCTTCTTTCCAGCAGCGTGCGCTGGTCCTCGGCGATCCGGAAATTCTTTGTGGCTGTCCGTGTCGTTGTGCGGGAAATCCATCCGGAGAGCAGGAGGGCGAGGGCGAGTCCGGCCGCGGCGAGGGCGATTTTCCCTGTCGTGATGCTGCTGGTTCCTGCGGGAAAAAGTTCAAACGACCAGACCTTGTCCGCAATGTCGGCAAGCCGGGTCCCCATTCTTGCGAGCCGCTGCGACGGGACTTCCCTTCCGAGAGTGGATTGAAGCTCCCCGAGGAATTCCTCCTGCATCGTGATGGCGCTTTCCGAGCGGGAGATGAGGTTTCCCAGCGCTTCGATGCGCTTCTGCTGAGCGGAGACCGTCCGTTCCAGAAGCTCCCGCGTCGCGGAGTCCGCGACGCCCGCGCGAAGCTGCTTCTGGGCGGTATCCGCTGCCTCCCTCGCTTCGATGATCCGGCGGTCCATCGTCGGCCGCCAGTCCTTCAACGTGCGGATGTTGTCCTCCGACTGTTTGATGGATGTCTGCAGCTCCCGGGTATCGAGATTCTTTGAGAGGCTCCCGACGGTGACCCAGTGGGCTTTTTCGAGTTCGAGCAGGGTCATTACGCCCTGCGTTGCGGCCACGAGGCCCTGCGTGGCGGTGACCAGCCCCTCTGCCGCAGCGGAGCGCGGTCCGGAACCGGGAGCAGGGTCAGCCTTGAGCGAGGCGGCTTCCGTGATGGCCCGCTGCTGTTCCTTGGTTGCGGCGCCCAATTCCTTTTCGAGCGAGCCTGTTTCCTTTGCAATGGCTGCCAGTTGTTTGACCGTCCGCTGGGGATTCAACTGGCGGTCAAAGCCGCTGCTTTCAAGGGCCCTCCGCAGTGAAGTCCGCTCCGCCACGGCTTTTTGAAGGAGGCTTTCCTGTTGGAAGAGTTTCCATTTGCCGAAAAATGTGGCCGCGTCGGCAGAGCGCTTTTGGAAGCCAGCCAGTTCGAATCGAATGGCCGCCCGGCTTTTTGTCTCCTCGCTATTTGCGGTGGCGACCTCCTCGCCGAATTGCCTGGCCTCCCGCTCCGCGTTGGCAGCTAGAGCCTGCTGCTGAGAAATCAGACGTTTGAAGAGGTCTATTTCCCCCTCGGCGGCAGTGGCAGCCAACGTCGCCCGCCGTAGGGAATCCCGCAGCGAGTTTGCCTGCTCCTCGGTTGTCGGCGGTGTCACCGGGGTTGCGGGCGATCCCTCCATGGTGACAAGACCGCTGAGGAGATCCACGGCGTTTTCGTAATTTCTCCGTGTTTCCCTCGCCGCAGCGCGGAAATCCTCTATCAGCGAAGCAGGAAGTTCCGCCTGCTTCAGCTTCTCTTCGATGTCGCCCAGGGCCTTCTCATCGGGTCTGGATTCCAACAGACGGGCGCGGGCCCAGTCGAGCTGTTCGCTCATCGACGGTTCTGCGGGAGGCGGTTGAGTGTTGCCGGAGAGCGATTGCAAAACGGATTTCACGCCCTGGGCCGGGCAGGGGGATGCCATGCAAAACAGCAGCCCCAGAAAAGCGGCGATGATCGGGAATCCTCTCTTCACAGGATTTTTTTCTAGCACAGAGAGCCGGACATGCACAGACGGCAATTTACCGGAGGAGTTCGCATGAGTGCGCTGCAAAGCCTGCCCCGAAGGCGGTGAGCCACATCTTGTCGACGGGGCCGGCCGACAGGGCGCGTTCCAGCGCGACTAGGACGCACGGGCTGCTGATATTTCCATAATCGCGGAGGACGCTTCTGGTTTCTGAAAGCGGGTAGCCGGGGATTGCCGCTTCGATGTGATCCAGAACGTCGCGTCCGCCGGTGTGAGCGAGTATGCGGTCGGGTTCGAAGGAGCGACGGGCATACAGCCCGGCCACGGCAGCAGAGGCCAGTCCCGGAACCGAGCGGTGGAGCTGGTTTTTTAATTTTCCACCCGCGTTGACAAATCGGATTTTTTCCCGGTGCTCCGGCTGGTGAACCGTGTGGAAGTTTTGCATCTTCAAATTCCCGTTGGTATCTTCGCCCCGCCAGACCGCCGCTGCCGCACCGTCCCCGAAAAGGCAGAGGCTGATGAGGACGCCTGGATCGTCGTCCAGATAGAACGCGGCCGAGCAGACTTCGACTGCCACGGTTGCGATGAGTGCGGATGGTCGGAGAGCGAGAAACCCCCTCGCGGCTTCCAGCATCGGGAGAGCAGCTCCGCATCCCAGTCCGAGAAGGTCCTGAAGGAAAATGTCCCTGCGGAGTTCCAACAATTCCGACACATAGCTCGACACTCCCGGGCAGAGGTAGCCGGTGCAGGTGCAGACGAAGAGCGCGTCCAGCTCACGGGGGATGATTCCTGCACGTTCGCAGGCTTGTGCAACAGCCCGGGTGGCCAGCGTTGGAGCAGCTCCGGCAAACGCGCGGTGCAACCCCCCGGCATCAAGGGAAAACACAGAGGTGATGTCTTCACTCGCAAAGCGCCTCGTTGAAATGCCGGAGTCGCCAAGAAGGATTTTTTCAAGCAGATCCTGAGACCTGGGCTTCAAGGCATCGAAGCCGGAAGACATTTTGAACAGATTCCAGCAATCGTCCTGGCTCAGGACATTTTCCGGAAAGGCGCTGGAGACGGATTGAAGATACATCAGCGGACAAGTTGGAGGAGAAACCCGCACGGGACGCATCCGGCCCGGGCGAGGCTGCAAACGAGTCCTGGCATTGAGGCGAGAACGCGCTGGATGAGAACGGCAGCCGCCATGCGGCGGCGGAAAAGCGAATTTTGGAGATGGTCCGAGGTGGCCATCGCCTCGTGCCATGAAACCCTGCCGGCGGCATATTCCAACAGGGGGTCGAGTGCGCACGCAGCCGATTCGAGAGCCATCGACATGCCGTTCCCCGTGAAGGGAGGGATCATTCGTGCGGCGTCACCGATGGAAAATTCCGGACAGTGCTGCCGGCCGAAATCAAATCCCGCCACCCCGCACCGGGACTCCGGGTCGATGTCGGCAGCCTCGAGGCGTTCTGCAAGAAAATCAAGACCTCCGGAGCGGAGGTGGTTTTCCAGGGCGTTTCTGCCGCCAGCAGCTGTTTGTGTCCGGAAAAGCCCGCAGATGTTGACGGTGCCGTGCTCGATTCTGGCAAGTCCGGCGTATCCATTCCTGCCAATGTGCATTTCCAGGTCCCCCGACAATTTCATGTCCCGTGCATGGCATTTCAATCCGATCCATCTGCCCTGTGTTTTTATTCTTCCTGCCGCCCAAACCGTTCCCGCGCCGGGAAGAGTGCGGGAATTCTGGTGCAATATTCCCCCGGTTTCCCGGAAATCCCGCTGGAGCCGGTCATCAAGAGCATACCTTGAGATCCCCATCGCCTCGACCTTCACGCTCGCGACCGGGCCGCGCGCATCGAACCAGCGGGCTGAACTCAAGCGGACCGCATCATGAAAATGAGGCGCTATGCCAAGTTTTTCCAGCACGCGATCATCCACTCCACTCACGAATTCCCCACAGACCCGGTGACGCGGATAGGTGCCGGCCTCATGGAGAGTTACCTCCACCCCGCGGCGGCGGAGGCCGATCCCGAGTGCAAGTCCGGCCAGACCGCCGCCTGCGATTGTCACAGGTTTCAGGAATCCCGGCATGCGTGAAACCTAATCACTCCCCGCACAGAAAGCGACTCATGGATGCGCCATTCGTCTTGAGAAAGGCCGAGCGCTGCTGCCAGCTCGCCGCGGCGGAATCCGGAGCGGATGCTGGCCGGCATGTCATGCCGGGTGACTCGTCCGATGAAGGGTCTGCAGAAAATCGAGAGCGCCAATGCCAGTCGGCAGCGCCATGGCTCGGAGAAGATGAGCACTTGAAACTCCCGGAGCATCCTACCGAGCGTTTGAAGCTCGTCGGCGCGGAAGTGGTGGAGAATCAGGTTTCCTACGGCGATGCCCGCCTGTTGCGAGTCGAGCGTCTGAAAAATATTGCCGGGCACCCATCGGATCCGCCGGTTCAGGCCCGCAGGAGGAGGAACAAAATCCAATCCGGCGACGGTGGAGTCGGGAAAAGCCGCTGCAAGGTTGTTGCACAGAATTCCTTCTCCGGCTCCCATTTCGACAATGCCCGCCCGGGCGGCTTCCGGATGGAGTCGTGCCTTGCGGAGAATCCATCTCGATCCGCCAAGAAACCAGTCCAGCCTCCGCAGGTCGTTCCGGCTGCGGATCGCATCCGGATCCAGAGGGTCAAGCGAGTCGAGAAGTTCGGGAACGAGCGTGCGCATCAATGAAGGCTCCCGCGCCTCGCCGTCAGTTTTTCAACCATGGATCTCCGGCGATGGAGGGGGCGATGACAAGCCGGATTCCCACGTTGTTGCGCGCATGATCGGGGAGATGGTGCTCGCGGAATGACGACATCAGATACAACGGGTCATCATTGAAACAGGATGCGCCCCGGAGGACGCGATGCGGGGACCCTTTTTCATAGAGATCCATGCACCATTCCCAGACGTTTCCCCCGAGGTCATAAATTCCCAGCTTGTTGGGGGCAAAGCTCCCCACGGGCGATGTTTCAGGATAGCCATCGCATTGGAACCTCTGATGGTAATTGCCCGCGCCGAGAGTTGGTGGAAACAGCTCACCCCAGGGATATCCCTCCACGACTCCACTGCGGGCTTTCGGGGTTGCCCCGCTCTCGTAAGTCAAGCCGACGGCAGCGCTCCACTCCTCGTCCCACGGGAGCCGGTATGTCAGTCGCGGGGGAATCAACCCGAGCCAGGTCTCCCGCTTGGTGAGCCACTCGCAAAACAGATGTGCATCATCCCACTGGACATTCACCACTGGGTGATCGTCTCTCTGTGGGAAGTCCGCCCCCGGCGCGGCGGCGCCTGTCTCCGAGCAATATTGTGCGTAGTCCTTGACCCGGAGTTGCCAGATACAGCAGATCGTCTTGCCGCGCGGGATCGGGACAAAAGGCAAGCCGAGGCTGTTGATGTATGGCTTGGCCGCAGAGGCGAGCATTGGCTCGTCACTGAAGGTTTCCGAATGAGACCTGGCGGGCACCGCCTTCGGGATGACCTTGGCGGAGGGATAAGCCGATGGCTTTGCTGTCCTCGGCTGGGCTGCAAACCCGGATGTCGTCATCCGTGAAAACTCCTTGAGCAACCGCTTCCTGTCCCCGAGTTTCCCGACGCCGATGGATTTCAGGTCCTCATCGGTGAGACCGACCAGAAGGGAATCGTCGATTCCCTCATTGATGAATGCAGGCAGCAACTCGTCCTTGAGATGAAGTCCTGTCAGAATCCATTCCAGTCTGGAGTTCATTGGGGTGCAAAAGACAGACCAACCGGCTCTATAAACCCAGGGCCGGGTTGGAAAGAACTTTCAACGCCTTTTTGACATCGCTGACCCGCAGGATCAGTAGTCCTTTCTTCGCGGAAGGCATCGAGGCCAGGTAGGCATACTCGATGTTGATCTTCGTTGCAGAAAGTGACTTGGCGATTCTGGAGAGCCCGCCCGGACGGTTGTCGTTCTCGATCATGATCACATCATTTTCCACAACCAGTGTCCCGTGGGATTCGAGAAGGGCGATCGCCTTCCGGGTGTCGCTCACGACCATGCGGACGACTGCATGGTCCACGGTATCGGAAACCGTCAGCCCGTAGATGTTGATTTTGTCTTCAGCGAGGGCGTCGCATACCTGGGATAAGGTGCCGGGTTTGTTGGCGATAAAAATGGCGAGTTGTTCGACGATGCGGACGGATTTCATATCGGTGATATTCTGGCACAGGATGAACCGGGAGTCTAAGGATTTCCCCCTTTGCGGAGGGAAAGGCGGCTGATCAGCAGCGTCAGCACCGCAAGAGCGAGGCCCATGAGGGTCGTGGCACCGAAAATGCCGTGGAGATTCCATCCGGCCAGGCTTTCCACCGGGCCGACCCCGAAGGCGGCAATCCCATAGCCGATCTGGTAGAACGCGATCATGCCGCCGGCCACCGAGGATGCGATGGAGGCCATCTGCCGCTGCCCGAAGCTGATTATCAGCGGCAGCATGGCCGAGCAGCCGAAACCGGCCAGCGCAAAGGCTCCAATTCCATAATAGGGATTCCCCTCCGGGAGAAGCGCCGCGAGAACGAAAGCCGCCGTGATGACGAATGGGAGGACAACAAAAGTCAGGCTTTCCGGGAACCACCGGCCGATCGAAGCGAAGAGAAGCCGTCCACCGGTGACCATTCCCCAGAAGACTGTGAGCGCCAGCGAGGCGGTGGCCGGGTCCGCGCCGAGGTTTCCTGCCATGTAGATCGAGGCCCAGTTTCCGTTCATGGTCTCGCAGATGCCATAGATGAGCGCCACAGCGGCAAAGATCCAGAAGCGTCCCGGAAAGGGGGAGGGTGTGGAGTTCTCGCGAGAGGCGACCGTGCCGGTTTCCAGTTTCAGGGGCAGGGTGAAGAGGAGCAGCGCCCCGGCAAGCACTGCAACGAGGATGGGCAGGCCCCACCACATTCCGAATCCGACAAAAACCGCGACGAACGCCGGCGCAAGAGCTGTCCCGAGGCCAAGCAGCGTGTTCAGGGCAAGAACGGCACGGTCTGCCTTGTTTGGAAAAAACGCCGCGGCAAATGTGTTGATCGTCGGGACCGTGAGACCGAACGCGAGTCCCATGAAAGAGGTTGCGGCGAAAAGCACGCCGAAGGCGGCAGGTCGGCTCACAAACTGGCTCCCGAGCAGGAGCAGCATGGCAACAAGGTTGGCGGCGAGACCGCATTGAAACACCCTCGCCGCCCCGAGCCGTTTTGTGATCGCGGTTCCGAGGAGCGAACTGATGATGGCCAGTGCGGCTTGTGGGATGAACAGCGCGCCGTATTGGGTGCTCGAAAGTCCGTAGTGAGCCGGGCTTGTGAAGATCGCTCCGGCGGCGGGAAACGTCACCAGGGCGATACCCTGCACCACGCCGGCCGCATAAACAGCCGAAATTTCCGCGCGGGATGGGGTTCCCTTGCTCCTCATGCGGGACGGCTACTTGAGCCGTGCGAGGAGGTGATCCCCCACGCGGATCGCGTTGGCCATCGCAGTAAGCGCGGGGTTGACCGCTCCGATACTCGGGAAGAACGACGTGTCCACAACGTAGAGGTTGTCCACGCCGTGCGCCTTGCAGTCGGTGTCGAGCACTGACGATCCCGGATCTGTGCCAAACCGGCAGGTGCCCGACTGGTGGGCGACCCCGCCGATGTCGATCTCGTTTTTCATGTAGAGATTGCGCGGGATGAGGTGCTCGTGCATGTCGAGGTGGTTGAGCATCGACTTGAGCTTGTCGTAGAGCTTCTGCTTCGCGGCCTGGTTGTTCGGCGTGTAGCTGAGCGTGATATTTCCTGCGCGGTCGATCGTGACCCGGTTGTCGGGCGAGGGAAGATCTTCGGTGGAGAGCCAGAAATCGACCGCGTGCTTCGCGATGAAGTCCAGCGTGAACATCGGCGCGAGACCGGCCTCGATCGGCTTTTCGCCCTTATACATCGGTCCCTGCGATTTGCCGACCATCTGGATGTTCCCCATCGGAAATTCGAATCCGTCCATGCCGAAATAAAAATCATTCAGGCCGAGCGTCTTTTGGTATTGGGTCGGATTCGGCTCCTTCGAGATCGCGAGGACGGCCTGGCTGTTGTGGTACATGTAGTTGCGCCCGACCTGCCCGGACGCGTTGGCGAGGCCGTCAGGATGCTTGTCGTTGGCCGACATGAGCAGGAGGCGCGCGGAATTCGCCGCGCCGCACGACACGACGACGATGCCGGAGCGGAACGACTCCGTTTTTCCACCGCGTTCCACGAGCACCTCGCTGACCGACGTGCCCGATGCGTTCGTGTTGAGCTTGAGCACGTGCGAGCCGGTGAGCAGCGTGACGTTCGGATGCTCGAGCGCGGGGCGGACGCCGAGGACCTCGGCATCGGACTTCGCCTGGACGAGGCAGGGGAACCCGTCGCAGTCCTCGCATCGGACGCATTGGCTGTAGGGCATGTTCGCCTCGTTGAGCATGATCCCGCACGGCGAGTGGAACGGCCGGTATCCGGCGCGCGCGAGGTCATCTGCAAGCTTCTGGATGCGCGGCTCGTGCGAAACCGCCGGAAACGGATATGGCGCGCTGCAGGGCGGTTCGGTCGGATCCTCGCCGCGGGAGCCGTGCACTTGATACATTTGCTCTGCCTTCGTGTAGTAAGGCTCAAAGTCCTCGTAACCCAGCGGCCATGCCGGCGAGATGCCGTCCACGTGTTTGAGCTCGCCGAAGTCCTCCTTGCGCAAGCGGTAGAGTGCGGCGCCGTAGAGCTTGGTCGCACCGCCGACATAGTAGTGGACGCCCGGCTGGAATTCCTTCCCGCGCTTGTCGCGCCAGGTGTCCTTCGAAACATATCTGTTCGCGATGAAGACATCCTCGGCCAGCCAGTTCTGTGGCTCGCGGGGTAGCCAGCCCCCGCGCTCAAGAATGAGGATGCGCTTGCCAGAGGGGGCCAGGTGGCGTGCGAGCGTGCCGCCTCCGGCTCCGCTGCCGATGATGATGATGTCGTAGTCGTTGTTCATGATGTTACCGGTCGATTTGCGGAACCGGCTTGGCTCCGGTCGCGTTGAGTTGGATTGCCCAGACCGAGTCGGACGAGCAGATGAAGAGGATGTTGTTGTCCCGGCCTCCGAACGTGAGGTTCGCGGTCTGCTTGGGCAGGCGGATCTTGCCGATCAGCTTACCGGCGGGGTTGAAGACATGGATGCCGTCGAATGCGCCGGAATAGACGTTGCCCTTCGAGTCCAGCCGCATGCCGTCGGGGAAGCCGGGATAGACGACCGCAAATTCGCGCTGGTTCCCGATCGTCTTCCCGTCGGCCGAGACGTCGAACGCAAAGATCACATGCGGTTTGTCGAAATAATATGTTCGTGGGGCCTGGATCGCGCCGCTGTCGATGAGGTAGAGGATTTTCTCATCCGGCGAAAAGGCGAGCCCGTTTGGCATCTGGAGCTTCCCGGTGACGACCGTGAGCTCCTTCGTCTTTGGATCGTAGCGGTAGACGTTGTTCGGCAGGACGGCGTCCTGCGGGAACTGGAGTGAGCCATAGCTCGGGTCGGTGAACCAGACCGTGCTGTCGGATTTCACGACGACGTCGTTCGGCGAGTTCAGAGGCTTGCCTTCGTATGAACCGACAAGAGTTTTGACCTGGCCGTCCTGCGTGGTGATCGACACGCGGCGTCCGGTCGTCTCGGCCGTGAGGAGGTTCGCCTGAAGATCGGCTGTCTGCCCGTCGGCGATGCTCGACGGATGCCGGAAGATCACCGGCGGGCTCCACGATGCCGGCGTGATCGTGTTGTAGGGGGAGAGCCCGTGCCAGCGGATGAGGTTGATGTTGTCATTGATCTGGTCGGTGAAGATGAGGTAGCCCTCGCTGGTTCCTTTGACCGAGAGAAAGACCGGTCCCTCTGTGAACCCGAACCCCTTTGCGAGATGCACGAGCTTCGGCTCTTTGCCGAGGATCTCTGCAAACGCCGGATCATAGACTTCGAGCGGCAGCTGCGGGTTCTGCGCCTCGGGGTAGGGCGGATTGTTTTCGTAGGCCACGCGGTCGACGACCACCTCCTGCGCGGCCAAGGCACCGCAAGTCAGGAGAAAACCGCTGACGATAACGCGCATCCCGGACGAGCCAACTCGCAGCGTGAGATTCATCTGCGCGAAGGTGCGCAACCCGAAGGCGGAGAGTCAAGCGGCTTGTTGTGTCAATCCGTTCACGATCCCTTACGGGGCCAGCGTTTTCCTGCGCCGGAAGGCGGTATAAAGAGTGGGCAGCACCAGAAGGGTCAGCAGCGTGTTCGTGAAGATGCCGCCGATGACGACGGTGGCCAGCGGACGCTGCACCTCGCCGCCCACGCCGACATTGAACGCCATCGGAACAAAGCCGACCGCCGCGACCAGCGCGGTCATCAGGACCGGGCGCAGTCGCACGAGGCAGCCTTCGCGCACGGCGGTTTCGAGTGGCGTTCCGGCCTCCAGCCGCTGCCGGATGAAGCTCACGAGCACAAGGCCGTTGAGGATGGCGACGCCGCTCAGGGCGATGAAGCCGATCGCCGCGCTCACGGTGAACGGCATCCCGCGCAGCCACAACGCGAGCACCCCGCCGACCGCGCCCAGCGGGATGCCGGTGGCGACGATGAACACATCGCGCAGCGACTTCAGGCTGAAGAAGAGCAGCGCGAAGATCAGGCCGAGCGCCATGGGGACCACGAACAGGAGCCTGGCGTTCGCGCGCTTCATATTTTCGAACTGCCCGCCCCATTCGATACTGTAGCCCTCCGGCATTTTGACCTGTTCGGCGATTTTTTTCTGTGCCTCTGCGACGAAGCTGCCGACGTCGCGCCCTCGCACGTTGCACTGTACGGTGATGCGCCGCCGTCCCCATTCGCGGTTGATCGTGGACGGGCCATCCGTCTCGACGATCTTTGCGACCTGGCTGAGCGGCAGAACGGATCCGCTCGCCGTCGGGATGAGCGTGGCCGCGAGCTTGTCGGGATCCGTGCGCTGGGCATCCGGCAGACGCACCACGAGCGGAAACCGGCGCTGACCCTCGCGGATTTCCCCCACCTTGCGGTTGCCGACTGCCTCGACCACGTTCATCACATTGCGGGTGGGGACTCCGTAGCGCGCGACCGCATTCGAGTCCACCTTCACTTGCAGGATGAGCTGTCCGACGAGCTGCTCTCCGGAGACCTCGCCACGACCGGGAATCGCGCCCAGAACCGCCTGCACCTCGTCCGAGAGCCGGCGCAGCGTCTCCAGATCATCCCCATAAATCTTGATCGCGACATCCGAGCGCACGCCCGCGATCATTTCGTTCAGGCGCATCTCGATCGGCTGGCTGAACGCCACCGTCATGCCCGGAAACTTCGCAAAGAGTTCCCGCATCTTTTCCACCAGCTCCGCCTGGGTGCGCGCCTTCTTCCACTTCTCGCGCGGGTTAAGGGCCAGGAAAAAATCCGTGAGTTCGATGCCCATCGGATCGGTGGCGATTTCCGCGCTGCCGAGCCTCGACCAGATGTTTGTGATCTCGTCCGGGAACTCGGCCAGCAGAAGCTTTTCGATCCGGGTATTGTAGGCGACCGCTTCCTCCACCGAGACTCCGGCGAGGCGGACGGTTGTGCCGACGATGGCGCCCTCACCCAGCTTCGGAAGAAACTCGCCGCCCATGCGGGAGGCTAGAACCGCTGTGGCCGCGATCACGGCCAGCGCGCTGAGCAGGGTGATCGCGCGATGGCGCATCGCCAGGCCCAGCACCGGCTCGTAGATCCGGTGAGCAAGGCGGACGATCCAGGGTTCCTGTTCCTTCACATGCTTCGGCAGGAAGAGGCTGGCCAGCACGGGCGTGAGCGTCAGGGCCAGAACCAGCGAGCCGGCCAGCGCGAAGATCATCGTCAGAGCCATCGGCCTGAACATTTTCCCCTCCACACCTTCCAGGGCGAGGATGGGCAGGAAGACAACAAGGATGATCCCGACGCCGAACGCCACCGGCCGGGCGACTTCCCGCGCCGACCCCTCCAGCGTTTCCGCGCGCTCCTCCTTAGTCAAAATTCGCCCGAGTTCGTGCTGGCGTATCGCCAGGCGGCGCATGGCATTTTCCACCATCACGACCGAGCCGTCCACGATGAGCCCGAAATCCACCGCGCCAAGGCTGAGCAGGCTCGCCGAGATGCCGACCTGCAGCATGAGGTCGCCGGCGAACAGCATCGAGAGAGGGATGGATGCGGCCACGACCAGCCCGGCGCGGAAGTTGCCGAGGAAAGCGAAGAGGATCGCGATGACGAGCAGCGCGCCGGCGAGCAGGTTGTGCTCGACCGTGCGGATGACATTGTCCACCAGCTCGGTGCGGTCGTAGAGCACCTCCAGCTTCACATCCTTCGGCAGCGTTTTTTGCACCTCGGCCAGTTGTTTCTTCAATCCGTGTGTCACTTCCGCGCTGTTCTCGCCCATGAGCATGAACCCGAGTCCCAGGACGATTTCACCCTTGCCGGCTCCGGTTACCGCCCCGCGCCGGATCTCGTGATCCACCTTCACTTCCGCGACATCCCGCACGCGAACCGGCACCCCGTCGTGCGACGCGATGACAATATCGGCAATCTCCCGCACGTTCGTGGTCAGCCCGATCCCGTGGACCAGCAGCGACTCGCCGCTCCGCTCCACCTGCCCGCCGCCCACGTTCTGGTTGTTGTCCTCCAGCGCCTCGATCAACTGCTCGAGCGTGAGGCCGTATTTCACCAGGCGCTGCGGTTCCGTGATGACATGGAACTGCTTTTCGTATCCACCCCAGGTGTTGACCTCGGCCACGCCGCGCACCTTCCGCAGCTCCGGCTTGACGACCCAATCCTGAAGCTCGCGCAGCTCGGTCAGGGTGCGATTCGGGTCATCCGAACGAACCACATAATGGAAAACCTCGCCCAGGCCCGTGGAGATCGGCCCGAGCTGGGGGCGCTGGATGCCCGGCGGCAGCTCAACCGACTGCAGCCGCTCGGTAATGAGCTGCCGCGCAAGGAAGATGCTCGTGTCGTCGTCGAATGTGGCCACGACCTGCGACAGCCCGAACTTGGACACCGAACGGATGTTGTTGAGCCCCGGCAGGCCGCCGATGGCCAGCTCCACCGGAATGGTGATCTGCGCCTCCGCCTCCTCGGCATTGAATGCGGGAACCGTGGTGTTGATTTGAACCTGCACCGGGGTGGTGTCCGGGAAGGCGTCGATCGGGAGATGGAGAAGAGATTTTCCGCCGACGAGAATGAGAATCGCTGCCAGGACCGCGATGAGAAGGCGGTTCTTCAGCGAGGTGGTGATGAGCCAGTCAAGCATGGGACAGGTATTTCAAGCGGGGGTTAGTCATCCGCGCACCCTGCTCCCAGGCGGGAAATCAGGAATGCGGACTTGAGCGGGAAGGCATGGTTCACTGCCACGATTTCCCCCGGGTTGAGGCCCTCAAGGATCTCCACCTTTCCGTCGAGCTTTGCACCCACCCGTACCGAGCGCGCATCAAACAGATCGTCCTCCAGCTTCACGAAGACGAAGTCGTTTCCCTCCATGCGCTGGATGGATGAGGAGGGCAGCAAAACGGCGCTCTCCGCGCTGCGCGTCAGAATGCGGGCCTGCGCGAACATGTTCGCCCGGAGAATCCCATCCGGGTTGGCGACTTCGGCCCGCGCGCGCGCCATGCGGCTCTTATCGTCCACCTCCGCAGCGATCCAGGTGAGCCTGGCCTCAAACGTCCTGCCCGGCAGCGACTCCACACTCAGCTCCACCGTCTGCCCCACCTTCACGTGTGCCAGATTGGACTCCGGGATATTCAGCATCGCCCACATGGTCGAGCGGTCCGCAAGAACGAACAGAGGCTTCCCTGCTTCGACCAGCGCACCGCGCACTGCCATGCGCTCGACGATTTCTCCGGCGAACGGGGCGCGCACTTCGAGATACACCGGGTCGTTCGATTTCTGCTCCAACTGGTCGATGTCCTCCTCGCTGAAGCCGAACGTTCGCGCCTGCTGGCAGGCGGCTCGGTGGTCCGCCTCGGCCTGCTGCAGATCCTTTTCCGAAGTCACCCGCCCGGATCGCAGCTTGCGCTCGCGGTCCAGCGTCTGGTGGGTGAGCACGGCGCCCGCCACCATTTCCGCGATCGCGGCCGACCAGATTTTTGCGACGCCTTGGTTTTCCGCGACCATGCTGCCCAGGTCGGCATCCACCTCCTGGATAATCCCTCCGACCTGCGCGGTGATCTGCGCAAGCTTGTTCTGGTTGTAGGCCAGTTCGGCGTAGCACTCGACCGCATCGGCGATGGGGCCGACGGATGGCGTTGCGGTTTCCACACCGGCAATCCCGGCCGAATCTCCCGAAGGAAGCCGGATCTTCGCCGACTCGCCGGGTTTGAGTGTCGTGGCCAGTTGGGGTTGGCAAATGCCGCAGGCGTCTTCCGGCACTTCGTGCTCGGTGCACATGAGCACGCCGTCCTTGGTTTCGGTATGGGCTTCCCCATGTCCGTGCCCGTCATCCTTGCCGTGGGCGGTCGGTTCGTTTTGTTTGGAACAAGACGCCAGAAGCACGATGGCTGAGAGCAGCGGCAGCAGGACGGGCTTGAAAATGGTATTCATCAGTCGTTCGGGTCAGGAGGTGTGTCCGTCCAAGTGGTAGCGGACGATGATCTTCGCCGCCTGGCGGGCTTGGCTTGTCGGGAAGCTTGCCACGTAGCTGATGTGATCTGACCTGCTGCCGGAATTCGGGTGAGAGGGATCGATGTCGTCCGTTTTTTCAGCAATCACTCGTCCCCTTTTGTCGATGAGCCGCACGTCCACATGTGCGGCGCAGGGGATATGTCTCCCAAACGATTTTTTCATATGCCCCGAGACATAGAGACGGTCAGAGGATTCGTAGGCGCGGGTGCCGGAAAACAAACCGCCTGTGGAATCGAGGGTCTCGACCGGCAGCGGCGAGTCTGTTGTCCGGAGGAAGTTGCCGACAGATGCGCAGGCCGTGAGCGCGGCCAGCGAGGTCAGGGCACCGGCGATTTTGGCGAAGCGTAAAGCGCGCCTGTAGAGCGTGTTTCGAGGAGAGGTTTTCATGGAATTTATTGACGAGAGTTGGAGCGCGGCATCAAGCCGGCTCGGGTGGGTTGAGAGGATTCGTCCGGCGAGGCAGACGAACTCGGGGAAGGAACCCCGAATCACAATGTATCACGGGCACACTGCGCCCGTGAATTGTCAGGACAACTGGGGAGGGTGGTCGATTTCCCGGCAGGGGCCGTCACCCCAGGTCTCGTTTTGAAGGGCGAGAGAATCGGACACGGATGCCGCGAAAAGAAACCCCATGCACTCGGGCAGAGTCGAATTCATCCACGAGTGGGCGTTGCAGCAGCAGTGCCCGACGGGGCAGTCCTGCTGGTCTGGACATGAGGAGTGCTCTTCTGTTGTTTGCTCATGAGCACAGGCCGAATCCACACAGGCATGGGAAATCTGACCGCCGGCCATCAGAAGAATCGCCAGCGTGCAAACGATCCGGATTATCCCGTAAAAAATACGCGGCACGGGGATGACATCGTTGATGGAAGGGAGATTGTCAACCCGGGATGCGACTGAGCCGCAGCGCTACATGCTTTCGCGGGCGGCAACCAGGTAGGATACGATCTGCTGCTCCTCCGCCCCGGTGAGTCCCGAGCGATCCGCCATGCTGCGCACGTTGGTCCGCCACTCGGCGGGGGTATAATTTGAGATCGGTTCGAGTGCGTGGCAGCCCGTGCAGCGCGCGGCGAGTAGGCGCCGTCCCTCCACAAGCGTTTCCATCGATTCCCCGCTGGCGGTGGCCGCCCTCACCATTTCCGGGCTCACCGGGGGTGCCCCGGATTTCATTGCCTCACAACCCTCAAGGCCAAGCACAAGGATGGGAACGAACAGGAGTTTCAGGAGACTCAGGGGTTTCATGCCATTTCCTCAAAAGTAGAATCCGAAGATCGTCCGAAGTTGGAAGTCCGGCTCCCCGGAAATTCCGGTTGCCTGGATCAGCGCGGTGCTGGTGACATAGAACCGGTCGTAGCGGAACGATGCATTCGGACCGGCATAGACGATCGAATCACCTGCCTGGCTCCACTCGGAAAATTCGATTTCGTGGAGAAACTCTCCCCCGAGCAGGAAGTTCGGCGAGATCTGAAAGCTGGCTCCCAGCGTCTGCTCGAACGTTCCCTTGCGCTCATCAAAATATCCAAACCGCTCTCCCTCCCACTCGGCTTCCAGTGTCGCATTGTAAGCCAGCACCAAGGGCCCGAAATTCTTTTGGAGGATGAGCTTGCCTTCGAGTTCCAGTTTCTGGTCACCCAACTTGAACTCTCCATAAACCGCCGAACCGATGATGTCCGTGACCGGATTGGTGAGGTTGTAGATGATTTCGACCGCCGAATCCTGATAGACGGCCTGTGCCCCGTCTTCACCGCCCGCCACTCTGTCCAGAACTTTCCAGTCAGCCACGTAGATGCCCAACTGCAACCGGTCGGTGATGCCGAATTCGATCTCATGCCGGAAATCAAACTCATTCCCCCTCGCTCCCCCGTCCCTCTTCGTCTTCCACGTCACCCAATTCTCAATCTCAATCTCCCCTTTCGATGCCGTTACGGCTTCGTAAACGTAAGTAAACCGGCGCTCACCAGCTTCAAGCGGGTGGGGCAACAATAGAAAAATGGCAGAAATGATCAGCGTTACGACGGAGATTGGAGTTTTCATTTGATAAGTTAAACAATGCACATGAGACGCAATCTCTTTAAGTGAAATCAAAGGCCAGGCAAGAAATTCTTCAAAAAATAAAAATTTAGGCAGACGCGAGGTAAAAAATCCTGAGGAATCCGGCCATTCCAACGAGCCGGGCTTCTCGTCTTTGCCGGGTGGCGCACTTCGCTCCCGACTGGCTGCACGTTTACTTTGCCCGCTGCAAGCCGTTTGCGACCTGGATGGTCGTGGCGATCAACCGGTCACTTCATCCGGTCGAAGGTTTTTTGCAGGAGTTCGAGAGCGGTAGTCTCCCCGAGCTTGGCCTGAGTGGTTTTGACCCACTGTGCTTCAAGAGCATTTTTCGTTGGACGGTCGCTTTCGTAGAAAACCCCGAAGCATCCGGGGAATGGGAGGCTGGCGAGTTTGTATGCCGCGATCTCGTCAGTGGTATCGTGGCGCAGTTCGTCCTCCGGGGTTCCGTCGAACTTCTTTTCCTCGATGAGTTGGAATGCTCCGCCTTTGCGGGGATTGCCCGCGTCGAAGGCACCGGGAAAAAATTCGACGCACTCCGAGAGGATCTCGACGACCGAGAATCCGGGATGGTCCATCGAGCGCTCCATCATCGCGATCATGTGGTTGACCTGGGTCGCGTGCGAGCGGGCGACGAATGTCGCTCCCGCCGTGATGAGCTTTTTCATCGGGTTGACTGGCTGGTCCACCGCGCCGTTGGGATCGGTCTTCGACTTGAAGCCGACCGGGGATGTTGGCGAGGTCTGCTTCTTTGTCAGGCCATAGACGAAGTTGTCCATGATGACGTAGGTAAGGTTGATGTTCTTGCGGGCGCCGTGTTCGAGGTGGTTGCCGCCGATCGAGAACGCGTCTCCGTCGCCGCCGAAGAGGAACACGTTGAGGTCCGGCCGCGCGAGGCTTACGCCCGAGGCGAGCGGCACCGCGCGCCCGTGGATGAAATGTCCGCCGTGGGTGTTCACGAAATACGGAAACCGCGACGAGCAGCCGATGCCGGCTAGCGTGACGATGTTCTCGTGCGGAAGCTGGCGACGCTCGAGCATTTTATAGAACGAGGACAGCACGGCAAAATCGCCACAGCCCGGGCACCATGTCGGATGGTCGGCGGTGAGGTCTTTCTTTGTCAGCTTGTCGGGGGTCGGCGAGGCGGTCAGGGTGCTCATTTCAAAACTCCTTCGAGGATTTCTTTGACGCGGAATGTCAGGCCGTTCGTCTTGTTCAGGCTGCTGATTTTCGGATCGCAGTATCGCGCGCGGAGGATCGTGGCGAGCTGGCCGAACCCATAGAGGCCCTGGTCGTTCATCTCGACGACGATGACGCGACGGAATTTGGCGAAGATTTTTTCCAGCCCGTTCGGAAGCGGGTTCAGGTGGCGCAGGTGGAGCGCGGAAATGCTTTCGCCTGCCGCGCGGGCGGTTTTCACCGCTTCGTGGATCGGTCCGTATGTGGATCCCCAGCCGACGATGAGGGCTTCGCCTTCCGCTTCTCCATAAACCTCCGGGGTCGGGATTTCGGCGGCAAGGTTCTGGAGTTTTTTTCGCCGTTTTGCGGTCATGGCGGCGTGCAGGCGGGGGCTGCCGGTCGGATGCCCCATCTCGTCGTGCTCCAATCCGGTGACGGTGGGATAGACTCCGCCGAGCATCCTGGTGCCCGGGGGCGCATGCTGGGTGACCGACTCAAGGGGATATGGCTGGAACCCCTGCGCTCGAGGTGTGAGGTTTGGTCCGAATTCGACCACCAGGTTTTTCAGATCCGGCTCGTCGAATGCCTGGATGCGCGTGGCGAGCGAGGCGTCGCTGAGGATGAAGACCGGGGTGCTGTAGTTGCGCGCGATCCGGGCCGCCTCGATTGCGATGTAGAAGCAATCCTCCACATTCGAGGGGGCGAGGACGACGCGAGGGCTGTCGCCGTGGCCGCCGAAGATGGCTTGGTTGAGATCGCTCTGCTCGACATTGGTGGGAAGCCCGGTGCTCGGACCGCCCCGCTGGACGTTCACGATGATCAAAGGCATCTCCGCCATCGTCGCCCAGCCGATCGCCTCGGTTTTGAGCGAGATACCCGGGCCGGAACTTCCGGTGATCGCCAGATTCCCGGAATAGGAAAAACCGAGCGCCATCGACACCGCTCCGATCTCGTCCTCGCATTGTACAAAAAGCCCGCCGTATTTCGGAAGTTCGGCCCGGAGGACCTCCATGACGGTGGTCCAAGGCGTGATCGGATAGGCCGCTCCGTAGCGCACGCCGGCCGCGATCAACCCGTAGGCGAGCGCCTGATTGCCATCCATCGTCACTTGAGCCCGGCCGCCGGTGTCCTCGGACGGCTCGAATTTGTATCGCGTCGACAGCACGTTGCCGACCGGGTAGGCGTACCCGGCTTGGAACGCCATCAGCGCTGTGTTAAGAACGCTTTCATTTTTTCCGCCAAATTTCTCATTGAGAAGCCGCTTCAGCTTTTCGACATCGAGATCGAAAATCTTCGCGAGCAGGCCGAGAACAAAAATATTTTTCCCCTTGTCCTTCGCGGTGCCGCCGAGGGCCTCGACAGTCAGTCCGGTGATGGGGATGCCCACATGAACGAAGCGCTTGTCTTCTGTGTCCGGTTCGACGTGATCCGAATCGTAAAGCAGGACGCCTCCCTGACGCAGAAATCCGATGTTCTCCTCGTAGCTGTGCTGGTAGAAGGCGACGAGAAAATCCGCCTCGTCGCCGGGTGAGAGGACCTCTCCCGTGCCGACCCTGACCTGAAAAAGCGATGCCCCGCCCGAGATTGTTGACGGGATCGTCATGTAGGTCATCACGTCCTGCGCGCTCCGCCCGGCCAGCCGGGCGAGCATCGCTCCAGCGCTCTGGATGCCGTCCTGGGAATTTCCCGCCAGCCGGATCACGGCGTCGCGGATGTGTTCCGGCCGCAGGTCGGCCCGGGTTCCGGATTGAGAGGGATTTTGCGGGTCTGTGGTTGTCACGGGGTGTGTAAAAACAATCACTCAGTCTAGCACCGGAAGGCATTTTTGCCAGAGTATTCAGGACAGGGAATTGTTCGGGGGAACAAACTCCGCCGAACGGACGCGATGGAATGGTGAGGGCATCAAGAAAGGTCTTTACCCTCGCGCCTGGTTGGCAAACATGTGCGCTTCCATGAGCGACAAACAACAGAATGCGATCTCCCCGCGTCGGGAGGAGGATTTTCCGGAGTGGTATCAGCAGGTGATCCGTGCGGCGGATCTGGCCGAGAACTCGGAGGTGCGGGGGTGCATGGTGATCAAGCCGTGGGGCTATGCGATCTGGGAACGCATGCAGGGGGTGCTGGACAGGATGTTCAAGGAGACGGGGCACCGCAACGCCTATTTCCCGCTGTTCATTCCGCTGAGCTATCTTGAGAAAGAGGCTGCCCATGTTGAGGGGTTCGCAAAGGAATGCGCGGTGGTTACGCACCACCGGTTGGAAGTGCGAGACGGAAAGCTGGTTCCGGCCGGCGAGCTGACCGAACCGCTCGTTGTCAGGCCGACGTCGGAGACGATCATTGGAGCCGCCTACGCCCGCTGGGTGAAATCCTGGCGCGATCTCCCGATCCTGCTCAACCAGTGGGCGAATGTGGTGCGTTGGGAGATGCGGCCGCGCCTGTTTTTGAGGACGGCGGAATTTCTCTGGCAGGAAGGGCATACCGCACACGAGACGCGGTCGGAGGCGGAAGTGGAGACGATGAAGATGCTGCGCGTGTATGAGACGTTCGCACGCGAATTCCTGGCGCTGCCGGTGCTGACCGGCGAGAAGAGCGAGAGCGAGCGGTTTCCCGGTGCGCTTCAGACCTATTGTATTGAAGCGATGGTCCAGGACCGGAAGGCAATCCAGGCCGGCACGTCACATTTTCTCGGGCAGAATTTTTCAAAAGCATCGGGGATCCAGTTCCAGGGCCGCGACGGCGCGGTCGAACATGCGTGGACGACGAGTTGGGGCGTGAGCACACGGCTGATCGGGACATTGATCATGGCGCACTCCGACGACGACGGGCTGGTTCTCCCGCCGCGGATCGCCCCGGCCCATGTCGTGATCATTCCGATCACACCGAAAGAGGATTCCAAAGCCGCCGTCTTGGGCGCGGCGGAGTCGCTTGCCAAATCCCTGCGGGCTTCCACATTTGAAGGCGAGCCGGTCTCCGTGGAGGTGGACGCCCGCGACATCGGCGGCGGGGTCAAAAGCTGGGAGTGGATCAAAAAGGGGGTTCCCGTGCGCATCGAGATCGGACCGAGGGATCTGGCCCAGGGCACCGCGGCCGTGTCTAGGCGCGACCGTCCGCACAAGGAGAAAGAATTTCTCCCGGTGGCGGACATTCCGTCACGCATGTCTGTAATCCTCGACGACATCCAGTCTCAGTTGCTCGCCCGTGCGACCGCGTTCCGGGAGACCCACCTCAAGCCGATCGACTCGAAGGAGGAATTTTACGCGTTCTTCACGCCGCAAAATCCCTCAAAGCCGGAAATCCACGGCGGCTTTGCGCTGGCTCACTGGAATGGAACTCCCGAGGTCGAGGAACAGATCAAAAACGACCTAAAGGTCACGATCCGATGCATCCCGTTCGAGGAATCCCCCGAGCCCGGGGTTTGTCCGTTCACCGGCGCGCCGAGCCGGCAGCGGGTTGTTTGGGCGAAGTCTTACTGAAAAGAATCAGGGCGTGAAGAACGCCGGCAGGAGATAAACCCGTCCGGGTTCTAGCCGGGCGGCTTTCGGGAGCAGGTCGAGCTCGATTTTCGCGGAGGCACGCGACTCGCCGAACATCCGGAGGAATTTGTCGAAGCTATAGTTGCGCTCGTATCTGACGACCTGGGCGCCGGGGGCACCGCCGAGTTCAGCCGCCTTGTCGTAGGCGTCCTCGATGTAGCCGAGTTCGTCCACAAGCTTGCTCGCGAAGGCGTCGGTCCCGCTGAGGATGCGTCCGTCGGCGACCCCCTCCCGGAGCGTTTTCTCATCCAGCTTCCGCGAGCGGGCCACGATCCCGACAAACCGGTCATAGCTCTGCATGACGAGTCCCTGGATGTATTCCTGTTCCTCCGGTGACATTTCCCGCGCGCCGTTAAGCATGTCCTTGAACTTTCCGCTTTTGAAGACGACCGACTGGAGGCCGAGTTTCCCGAACAGATCGCGGTAGTTGAGCGTGGAGATGATCACGCCGATGCTGCCGGTGAATGTCGTGTCGTTGCACATGATCCAGTTCGCCCCGCAGGCGGCGTAGTAGGCGCCTGAGGCGCCGATCGAGTTGAAATAGACGACCACCGGCTTGTGGCGCGCGAGCCGGCAGATCGCGTCGTAGAGAACGTCAGAGGCCGTGATTTCCCCGCCGGGGGAATCAACCTGCAGGACGACCGATTTGATCTGCTTGTCCTCCTCCGCCTGCTCGAGGGCCGCCTTGAAATCCTCGACCATGGATTGTCCGAGGCTGCCCGACTCGCTGAAGGCGATGATGCCATCGAGGGGAATTACGGCAACTTTCGACGAGGAGTCCGATCCATCTACCAGTATGCGTTCCTCAAAAACTTTGGGCCTCAGAAGTTTGACGCCTGCCACGCTCGATCCACCCTTTGTTCCCAGGGCAGCGAGCAGGAGCAGATTAACAAACATGCTCGCGCAAACCGCGACGAAGAGGACAAGCATCAGGCACCCGGACTTTTTCATGAGATGATCCGGAACGTGGCCCAAAACCCAGTCCGCCACAAGTCGGGAATCGGGGAAGCCGGAGAATCGGATTTCGGAAGGAAACCGGCTTTAGTGTTGGGCATGCCCAGGCCGGCTTGAATCGCTATTTTGAAACCGCATTTTCGCGGCTTTGCACATACGCGCTGCGCAGGGCGATGTAGCGGTCGATCGAGTTTTTGGATGCGGCATCGTAGGCATCGATCCTGGTGCTCATGCTGTTGATGGCCGGCGGGCTTGTGATCGCGAGAGCGGTTGCGCCGCCGATCCCGCCGAACGAGACCCAGGTGACCGGGTTCAGCGCATAGTCGCCGGCGAGACCGACCGTGTCGCGAAGGCTTCTCGGGCCCAGAACGGGAAGCACGATGTAGGGTCCGTGCCCGATTCCCCACTTGGAGAGAGTCTGGCCGGTATCTGCGGCCGGCAGATTCGCGAGTGCGGGAGTGCGGTCGGACATCCGGATGAGCCCCCCGATCCCGCCCACGGAATTGACGAGGAACTTGCGGGTTTCGAGGCCCGCGCGGTCGAATTTGAGCTGCAGAAGGTGATTCACAAAACGGACGGGAAATTCCACGTTGTCGCAGACGTTGAACACGGCGGATCGGACCGGTCTCGGAAGAACCGTCGTATAAATTTTGGACAAGGGGCGGAAAACGTAGGAGTAGATCTGGTGGTTTACCCAGAAGACGCCCCGGTTCGCAGGCTCCAGGGGGTCGGCGATCCGCCCGGCCTTGTTGTATTCCTCCAGATCGTCATCAAGTCCGGCGTTCCGGACCGCGCGCTGTTTATCGGGGGCTTTTTTGTCGGCGGATTTTCTTTTGATCGTGACGGTGGGCAGCTCCCTTGCTGTTTTGTCGGGGACGGGATTCTTTTTGGAAACCTTGGACGGGGGGGCTGGCTTCGCCGCCTGTCTGCGTGCGGAGGGTGCCGCCGGACGTTCCTTTTTCTTTCCGGCTGAAGGGGAATCCGCCGAGGCCCGGCGGAGCTTTGGCTCCAACGCGCTCTCCAGATACAACGTCTCCGTCGAGTTTTTCGGGAGTTTTCCGGCGACAAGCGGGACGGGCCGGGTGCCGTCTTTTGTGATCATGACAACTCCGGAGGCGATGGGTTCGGAAGCAAGCCCGCCATGCAGGGAAGCAAGCAGGACCGCCGCAAAAATGGAAAACAACGGCCTGCCCACAGGCGTCCACAGGGTGAGGGGCAATTTTTCCGCTAATGACAGGCGTATCTTCATCGCGGCGGGGACACCGACTTTTTGAGCGCGGCGACGACGGCGTTGGCACCGCCGGATTTGAACTGGGCATCAAATTGGGTCCGGTAGTTGGCGATCATGCTGACCCCTTCGATGACAACATCGGTGATGCTCCAGCCTTTTGCTCCCTGATCCTCCAGGCGGTAGGTGACATCGTATTTGCTCCCCTTGTAGAGGGTGGTGGTCGGGACCTCGACGCGGCCCGGGCCGGTGGATACAGCTGCCTTGTAGGTGATTTCCGGTAATTCGCCCGGTGTGAAGTTTCCGGAGTATGTCCGGATGATCAACGTGGTGAAGAAGCCGGTCGCCTCGCTCTGCTGATTGTCCGTGAACAGCCTCCATCCCGGACCAACGGCCCGCCGCGTCATTGCATCGAAACTGATGCACCTGAGAAGGACCGGACGCAACTTCGCAGCCAGGGTGGCGCTGTCCGGCGCGTTTTTGGCGATGCCGACAACCTCGCCCACGGACTTTTTCAGAAAACTCTCCGCTTCGGCTGGCGACGCGGCCGGGGCGGGACTCGCGAGAAGGGCCGCTGAGGCAAACAGTAGAGTAATGACGATTGGCTTCACGGGATGCTAATCCTTCGGTTTATCCGGTGCTTCCCCGCTTTTGTCAACAGCACCGAAGGCCATTTTCCCGATCAGCGATTCCAAGTCCACGGCGGATTCGGTCATGGTAATCCTGTCCCCTGGCCGCAGGTATGCGTCATCCGCTCCCGGAGACATGGAGACATATTTGTCCCCGATGAGGCCGGAGGTTTTGATCGAGGCCATCGAATCCGTCGGAAGCCGGAGCGTGGAGAGTACGCGGAACGTGACGATCGCGCTGTAGTCCGAAGGGTCCATGCGGATGCCCTCGACCCGGCCGACCGTGACGCCAGAGACCTGCACGCTGCTGCCCGGGTGAAGGCCCCCCGCATTCGCGAAGCGCGACTCGATAAGATAGGTGTCGCCGCCGGCGAGCGATCCGCTACCGGCCTGAAGTGTCAGTCGGGTGATCGCCGCGATTCCGAGCAGCGTAAAAAGACCGACAAGGATCTCGATCCTGTTTTTTTTCATAAAGCGCGGTCCGCCCTGATCTCCGCAAGAGAGTTTCTGAGCGCCTCCGCGCTGTCGCGGAAGACGGAAACCACGGGGTTGGTGGATAAGGAAAATTCCGCCGGTGCGCCCTCGAAGCAGATCCTTCCCTGATTCAGCAGCGCGACGCAGTCGCTGGCCGCGAGGGCTTCGGGCACATCGTGGGTGACGATGAGCGCGGTGAAATTGAACCGGTGTTGGTATTTTGCGATCATGGCAAAAACGGCGTTGCGGCGCAGCGGGTCGAGTCCGGCGGTGGGTTCGTCGAACAGCATGATCTCTGGTTGTGTAACGATCGCGCGGGCCAAGGCAAGACGCTTCTGCATCCCGCCCGAGAGCTGGCCGGGGTAATGGTCCAGAAAATCTTCCATTTCGAGCTGCCGCAAAGCCTCGCGGCTCCTCAGCCGGATTTCCCTCTGGGCGAGCCCTGTCGTCTGCTCCAAAGGGAGGGCGACATTTTCCAGCGCGGTTAGTGAGTCGAAGAGCGCGTTGTTCTGGAAAAGAAAGCTGCAGCGCTTGCGGAAATCCCGGCGGGCGGCGGGATCGTCGAGATAACGACCATCAATTCCGATACGACCGGAATCCGGCTGCAGGATGTCCGCCACGCACTTCAGAAGCACCGATTTGCCGGCTCCGCTGGGGCCGAGCACGGTGAAAATGGTGCCGCGCGGGATGCTGAGGGAGACGCCTTTGAGCACGGCATGGCTGTGGAAGCTTTTGTGAAGATCCTCGATCGAAAGCGCGAAAGCTGTGCGGCATTGATCCATGTTCAGACAAAGAAGGAACTGATGACGTAATCGGCGACCAGAACCGTGATGCTCGAGAACACGACCGCGCGGGTTGTCGAAGCGCTAACGGCGCGCGCGCCCGCTTCAGAGGAATTCCGGCCGGCGTGAAATCCCTGGTAGGAGCAGATGGAGATCGATAGCAGGCCGAACGAGGCCGCCTTGATGAAGCACTCGTGCAGATCCCGGAACTCAACCGCCCGCTCCACCGATGACCAATAGATGCCCGCGTCCAGGCCGAGAAGGAGCGAGCCGGAAAGGCTTCCTCCCCAGAATCCCACGAGCACAAAGAGAGCCGTCTGGATCGGGAAAACCAGCAGGGCCGCCACGAGGCGGGGAGCCACCAGGTAGCCGGTGACGTTGACTCCCATGGTATCCAGCGCCGCGATCTGCTCGGTGTTGCGCTGGATGCCGAGCTCCGCTGCGAGAGCGGATCCGGCTTGCCCGACCAGCATGAGGGCGGCCAACACCGGTGCCATCTCGCGCACTAGGCTCAGCGAAACCAGAGTCCCCAGCAAGCCTGACGAACCAAACCGGCTCAGCACATGATACCCCTGAAGCCCCAGAACCAGCCCGGTGAATACCCCCACGATGAGGATGACCGGCAGGCACACGGCCCCCTGCTCGAACACGGCGCGCAGGATTCTCCGCATCAGCTTCCTGGATTTCGGGATTGAGAGGACCGTCTTCCCGCAAAAGAGCGAGAAGTCGCCGATCCCCCGGACAACCCCGAGATTTTTCTGGCCGAGCGATTGGATCATTCGGTGAATGCTTGACAGGCGGCGGCGCCTTTAACAACAGGAAAGGCTTCGGAATCCAAGGCAAGGAACAGCCCCTCCTGCGGGCAAAGGGTCACGCGGTCGCCGACATGTTCCCCGTTGTTGGTTTGCGTGTCCTGACCGGCGGTTGCCTGGAGGCGGCGGAAATTTTTTCCGGGGAACAATTTTGAAAGCTCGAACGTATACGGCTGCGGCGAAGGATTCGCGAGAACAAGGCCGTGCTCAAACTCGCGGAATATGGCATCGGGATGAGGATGAGCCGTTATGGAACTGATCCAGACCGGCTCCGCCGACTCGAAGGTGAATTCCAAATCCACTTGTGGCGCGCTGATGTCCTTGAAGTAAAAGCCGGATGTAAAATCCTTCCCGTTCACCCACGTAGGAAATGAGATGTCCCCGCCGATGCCCACGGTCATCAACCGCGCCATTTCGGACGGCTCGTTCTTCATCCCTGCCCCGCGCGCGGTGACAGAGACGAATAAATCGGGGCCGGAGCACGGCACTCCCTTCAGCCGCACACGGAATTGGTGGGCATCCGGGTTCTTGCCGCTGATTTTGATCGCGCCCTGATCGCATTCGATGTTTGCCTCGTCGCTCTCAAAGCGGTCTATCAATTCTTTGCTGATAGGATTTCCCGCTCCGCACATCAGGTCCGTGGCACGCGTTGCCTGCCGAACCGCAGGGCCGGCCGGTTTGCCCAGCCAGCCTGGACGCTGCTCCGCGCCCATGACGAACTCATCCCAAATCGGAAAAGTATTTTTGTCGGCAGCCGGAGGAGGGAAGGCGAAGCAGATGGCCGAATCCGTGAAGGCGGCGGCGGCGAAGACGAGGCGATGGATGCGGAACGGCACGTCAGGCTGCCTTTCCGTGACACTTCCCACGCCTGGGGTGACGAATTTATGGTTGATGTAGTTAAAGACCGGGGGGAGTGCATTCAGGCTCCAGAAAAAATGCCTATTCAACCCGCCCGACCAATCGCGGATTTCCCAATCGGACAAATGCGGCCAGCCCTCGCTCTCGATGCCGTTGAGAATTCCAAATGCGCGCTGGGAGCTGTTTTGCTTGTTCGCCCCGTCGGCTTGGATGATTTTTTCCTCGCCCAGTTGTGCCCGGAGCCGGCGACAGTATTCGATGACGCCCGCGCCGTAGACGTTCACACCGTTGACCATTCCACCATCCGCCCGGCCGTCAGCGTCGCAATCCGGGCCGCGTTTGCGACCGTGTCCGCCGGGGTTGTTGTTGAGCACGTCGAATTCCAGTCCGTCAAAGGCCGCGAGCGCGCCTTTCTCACCAAAAAGCTCACCCAGGTGTGCGACGAGAACCTCGGCGCAGGAGTGGCCTTGTGCATCTTTTGGACAGGTGGTCGCGTAGTTATAGAACCAGAGGATATTCGAGTCCCTGCCCCACGGTCCTTCGGTGCAGTGGGCTGCCGCATAAGCTTGACCGGCGGGAAAAGCCCTCGGCGTCGTGCCGTAGCATCCGCGTCGCACGCGAATGATGTTCTTCGCGCGATCCACGGAGAGGAGTTGAACCTGCTCGCTCGCCTTCCAGTCGGGCCGCCCGTCCGCATCGAGCAGACAGAGGCCAATGTCGTCGTTGGATTTTTTGAAGCGCCCCGTGTCGGTTTCGAAAAGCGATGCGTCCGAAACCTGGATGTCGCTTTCCAGTTCATCCGCCCCCACCGCCGACAGAATCTTTGCGCCGTTGTAGTAGAGCCAGTGGCCGGCAGAAAAACGCTGCGACTCCCATCTTGGGTCGCGGGCATTGCCGTTGAAATGCAGCAGCACAACCTGATCGGGATGCGCCTGCTTGAAGCGTGTAAAAAAATCAATATTCCGGGATCGTCCTGGCACTTCCTCATCCAGCGTCTTGCCCATGATGCCCATGAGACAGCTGAAATTCCTGTCCCATTCCTCGAACGTGAATCGGCCGCTGGCCGCAAGGCCTTCGGATTGCCGGAAAAAGAAAGCGCGGGGATAGGAATCACCAAGCACCCTTAGTGGAGGTGGGGGAGATTCTTCCCCAGCGTTGGCAATCTGGCCGCAAGACATACCCAGAGCAATGAAGGAGTAAATCAGGAGGGGGCGCATGATGAGTGGGGTTCCGCGTATTATCGCTTTTTGAAACTTCTGGAAAGGGGTCAACGAGGTCTGGATGAAAACATCCGGCTCTTAGTTTATCCGCTTTTGCGCGTTCTGCCGGGCGGATTCAAAAACCGGGGATCGAATGTGAAAGGCCTGGGATCGCCAATCTCGACTTCTTCCGCGCGGGGATGCTCCGGGTTGAGAAGAAAGTTCGATTCCTCGGGAATCATGATGCTGGGGACCTGCAGGACCGGTGAAGACCGGGCCTTGAGCCATTTGCCGCCGACTGTCACGGTCGAATTCCGTGGGGGGTAATTTCTCCAATCCGCTTCAAGATCGGCGGGGGCGATCGTGGTCACGAAGTGTTCCGGGAAGCGGACTTCAAAAAACAGAAACCGGCCGGTCGGCACATGTTCCGCCTGATGCACGAGCACCTCCAGGGCAGCCAGGGAACGAGTAGCGCTGAGATAGGTTGCCGGCAGCCCATGCGGGTTCCACCGCCCCCCATACAACCGTGCCCCTTCGCCGGAGAATGCATCATCCGCCCGCACTTCCCGCACCAGCCGCCAAGCGTGGATGATCACGCGTAAACCCCGTAGTCGATTCGCCCGAGCAGGTTTTCCACCTCGCGGATGCCAGCACCCGTATCGGCTAGTTCCAATGGGACAAAGCCCGCAAGGCCGATCTGGGGGCGTGTCAGCCACGCACGTGCAGCGGTTTCCGATTCAAAAACCCCGGTGGCATGGATCATCAATTTCCGCACGCGGTCAAGCCGGTCGGATTCGTCTTTGGTGAGCCGTCCCTCGTCCTTCCGGCGCTGGAGTGTGCGGACCGGGATGCCGACAACGCCAGCAAGCTGAGGCGTGCCGACTCCAAGTTGTTCCTGCAATTGAAAAAATGCTTCGACGGGAAGTCCATTGCGGATCTCCTGAACCGCGTCAAACCCTTCGTCTTCTTTCCAATCGACGCTCGGCGCGAAAGCCGCCTCTTGAACGCGGGTGGCAGGCGGGGCTGAACGGGTCGGCTTCCTTTTCATACACCGACAATGCGGCCATATGGCGTAAACGTCAATGCCAAATTGTCATAATTTTCAGTGGATCTCTACCGGGCACTTCGGCATCGCGCGGAGGAAGGATTTTCCATACGGCTTGCTGACGATCCGGCTGTCGAGGATGACGATGGTTCCCGTGTCGGTTTTGCTGCGGATCAGGCGCCCGACGCCCTGTCGGAGGCGGAGGATCGCCTCCGGGAGAGAGTAACTCTCGAAGGCGCGGCCACCCTCGGCTTCGATGGCCTCGAGCCGTGCCTCGGTGAGCGGATGGTCGGGCGTGGCAAACGGGAGGCGGGTGATGATGACATTCGACAGGGCATCGCCGGGTACATCCACGCCCGTCCAGAAGCTCGAGACGCCGAAGAGGACGCTATGTGGGTTTTCCCGGAACTCCCTCACCATGCGCTGCGCCGGCATTCCTCCGCCCTGGACGAGCAGGGGCCAGCCCTTGTTTTCAAAATGCGACTCCATGGCTTCCGCGACCGTTCGCATCGTCTGGTAGCTTGTGAAAAGCACGAACGCGCGGGCGACGCTCTTGTCCGTGAAATGGGCGATCCACTTTTCCAGGGCTTTTTCGTAGCCGGAATCCTTCGGTTCCGGCATCTGGCGGACGAGATGGAGACTCATCTGCTTTTCGTAGTCGAACGGGCTGCCGATCTGCAGGGCCGGGACATCCTCCGCTCCGACGCGCTTCCGGAAATAGGAAAGGTTGGGGGTGCCCACCGAAAGCGTGGCGCTGGTGAGGACCGAGCAGGCACCCTCGCGGAAGAGGAGCCTGCGCAGGGCGTCTGCGAGGTCAACCGGCGCGGCACGCAGCGTGCAGAATTGTTCCTTACGCCCGGTCTGCTCGATCCAATAGACGTGGTCCGGCTGATCCACCGAGAGGAAGTCGGTGATCGCCGCGCGGGCGGATCTCAATTTACGTGCGGTATCCTGGAGTTCCGCCGCGCCGATTTCATCTTTGCATCGCGCGACCTCGCTGCCGATCAGTTCGCCCAGCTTTGCGAGGTTCGAGCAGACGTCGCCGCCGTCCGCGAGCCCGGCCTCGCGCACCCGGAACTCGCGTCCGCGTTTGAACTCGCACTTCGACGACACACTTTCAAAAAATCCGTCGGCCACCGGGAGGATGTCGGCCACCGCCTTGCACGCGCCCCCGTTTTTCATCATCTGAAAAAGCCCCTTTTTGGTGCGCGGGTTGTAGAGCCGCTGGACCGCTCGACGGAGACCGAGCTGGGAAACCTCCATTCCGATATGCCTCGATGCCACTTCCTCAAGGGTGTGGGCCTCGTCAAAAATCACGAAGTCGTTTGCAAAGAGGAGTCCGCCCGTGCGGTTCTCGGCGTCTTCCACCGCGCCGAGCAGCGTGAAGAACAGCGCGTGGTTCAGAACGACCATGTGGGCACCGGCAATCCGCCTCCTGAGCGACTGGTAGTGGCAGCCCGACTGCGGCCCGCACGTTTTCGGCGTGCAGAGGTGCTGCTCGCTCCGCACCTCTTCCCAGACCGCCGGATCCGGCTGCTCGAGAAAATCACTGAGCGAGCCGTCCTTCGTGGAAAGGCTCCACTCGCGTATCCGCTCCAGTTCGGATTTCTGCTCGGTGGTGAACAGATCCGCCGCCTGGTGGATCGCCCGCGCCAGGCGCGTCGTGCACAGATAGTTCTGCCGGCCCTTCATCAGGACCGCCTCGAAATCCTCGTCCACCAGCTTCTGGACGAATGGAATGTCTTTGAAAATCAGCTGTTCCTGGAGGGCGATCGTGTGCGTTGAGACCACAGCCTTGCGCTTCGTCCTGACAGCGTGGAGGACCGCAGGCACGAGGTAGGCGAGGGATTTGCCGACTCCGGTGCCGGCCTCGACGACGAGCTGCGTGCCTCGTTCCAGTGTGCGGGCGACCGCGCATGCCATGTCCTGCTGCTCCTTGCGGAATTCAAAACCCGCCCCGTGCGAAAGCTTGCCGTCCTCCGAGAAAATCCCGTGGATCTCCTGCTCGAATGCCGATACCGCGCTTCCGCCATCCTCCCGAATCGAAATCATTCCTCAAGACTGAACTGTGCGCGCAGCATTCTCAATCCCTCATGCCTTGGAAATTGGAAAAACGCCGAAAAATCTGCCCCGCCCTTCATTTTTCATTCCTATGGGCACAACCACGAATCAGACTCCCCCGATGATTCAACGATTGATCACCTATTGGGTCTATGGCGGGTCTATGGCGGGAATCCTCTTGCTGGTGCTTACTCCAATCCTCGTCAGTTCCTGGCCCGCCGCTCTGATCGCGACTTTCCTTCTCCTGCCCGCCTACATGCTGCACCAACTTGAAGAGCATGATGACGACCGGTTCCGGAAATTCTTCAATGCCACCATCGGAAAGGGGAGGGAAGTCCTCTCATCTGCTGCGGTGTTTGTCATCAATGTGCCAGGCGTCTGGGGAGTGATCGCTATTTCTCTTTACCTTGGGAGGGAGGTGAATCCCGGGTTCGCCCTGATCGCCGTCTATCTGGTGCTTGTGAATGCAGTTGTGCATTTCATTCACGCGTCGGTTTTCCGCCGATACAACCCCGGGCTTTGGACGGCCATTTTCCTCTTTCTCCCGCTGGGAGTTTGGGCTCTCTGGCTGCTGCAGAGGTCTGGGGCCGGCTCACTGGCTTTCCACGCGACCGGATTCCTGATCGCTATCGCGATTCACGCTGCGATCATTGTGCATGCGCGTATCCGAATTGCGCGCATGTGATATCAAGCGCTCCGGTTACGGGGTGCTGATGAAGGGAACGAAACCCGCTGTCCCTTCACATCGCCGCATCTTTGCGGAAGACTCCTACCGACGGAACGATCCGCTGCCGCCCCGGGCACCGTGCCATGAGCCGGACCCGCCGCCCCATGAAGCCGAGCCTCCGCGCCAGCTGTTTGCACTGCCGCTGCCGTTGTTCCATGAGGCCGAGCCGCCGCGCGATCCATGCGCGCTCCCGCTGCCGTCATTCCATGAGGCCGAGCCGCCCCGCCAGGTGTTCACATTTCCGGAGCTGTTATTCCATGAGCCATTGCGGTTGTAGGAACCATACCGGTTGTAGTTATTGTAACAGGCGCCCCCATAAAATCCCGTACCTCCCCAGCCCACGGCGGGATAGTAGTTCGGACCGCGGTAAACCGGCCCCGGCCCAGGGCCTGTGGCGTAGTAGCCGGTGCAGCCGACCTGGGAGAGCGCAATGCAGAGTGCGGAAAGTGCGGCAAGTGAGTATTTCATGGGAGGAAGGGGTCAGGATTTCAGGACGGATAGAAAAGGGATTTCGCGGCTGTCCGCGGGCTTGCGGAAAATGAAGTCGCCGGGTCGGAGTCCGGGGTGGAGATTCCAGCGGGAAAATTCCACCAGAGTGCGTGGCAAATTCGGCCGGTCAGTAAAGGTCGCCGCGAGGCGGAGCGGCAAAGCGCGCGCGCCGGATTCCACCCAGATCTCCCAGTTGACGCCATCCGAGCGGAAGGCCAGATGGTCGCAGGGGGTGCCATTGACGGCTGATGGCCCCACAAACAGGGCGCTTTTCAATCCTTTTGTCAGCACCTTATAGGGATCGCTGAAGAGCAAGCCCGCCGAAGCGAAGCGGATGCCGGTTTCCTGCTCCAAGCCCACCAGCATTTCATCGATATTTGCCGGAGCCTTGGAGATGGAATAGACCTTGGCCGCCGGAGCGAAGGCGGCGGCGGTCGTCCCGTCAAAATAGAAATCGAAATGCGGAGCCTCTCCGGTGAGATGGGCGCGAAGCTTGTCCGGCCGCTTGAGCGCGACATCCGCCGTGGAGAACAGCGTGAGAAATTGGCCTGTCTTCGCGGGGACCTCCGAGATCGTTCTGGACTGATAAGTGAAGGCTTTTGCCCCCGCGAGCGTGTTGCTCATCCGCTTGAGCGAGGCCAGAGCTTTCTGGTCGAGCGTTTGCCCGGCCTGAACCGGTGTCAGCAGCGCGACGGCGCAGGCTGCGGGAAGGAATTTGAGGAGGATGGATTTCATAAGCATGCGTGTGGCGGGTGGACGGCCGGGGGGGTGTCTGGCTGGATACTGAAAATGTCGCACATTTTTTTGCGGCAGGCGAGCAATATCGCGCGTCACGATCGCGATACCGGCACGCCCCGGAGGACCAGGCGCCCGGACTCGGATACCGCCTTCATCGCAGAGGGAAAAACATCCGCCCGAGCGCAGAAATCGACGTCCGCCGGTGCGAGGAGCGGGCTTGCGGGATCGAGGAACGTGGATGCAGCGACGGACTCGCGCACCCGCCGGAGAAACGGTTCGACGGGTAGCCTCTCCCCGCGCAGAAGCGCCGACATCCATTCCGCGCAGGCCAAATCCTCGTCCGCGCTCCCGTAATGAACAGTGCCGGTGATCACAAATGCCGTGCTCTGGGCTCCGGTAGCGGTGATCGCCGCGGCGGTCGCGGAGGCAACCAGAAAACTCGATGCCCACAGCGAGCGCGCGGCCGCGCACGTCACGAGCCCGCGGGTTCCCGCGGTCGTCCGCTGCACGGCCCGGCGCCCGCGGAATGCAAACGCGGCCGCATCGACCGGGGAATTTCCCAGATCGAATCCCGGGATCGGACGGCAGTCGGTTTCGCCCATCAGGATAAGGTCCGGATCGCGTTCGCGTCGGGCGAACGCCTCCGCCACATCGAGCACGGGAAAAATTTCCGGTGCCCCGCGATCGAGCGCGACGGCTGCCGTGCTGAATGCCCGAAGCACATCGATCACCACGACCGCTTCCGCGTCGGGAGCACTCGACAAATCCCTCAAATCCCTGATTGAGATTCTCATCGCTGCTTCATTTGGCAGGACGCGGCCGTGATGGTCTGCTCGGCATTCGTGAGCAGGACAACTGGTCCCGGCTCCGGCAATCCACAAAATTTGTACACAGAAAACGATTTCATATCTCTATTGGCCGATGTTCGCCTACAGTGGGCACATGGGGAAGCTGATTTCACTCTTCGCGATCCTTGTGATCGGGGCGCTTCTGGCGTTTGCTGGCTGTCAGGCATCCCGCTCCGGCTACAAGTCCGCCCCTTACGTTATCGTGCGTTCGGAGGGTGATTTTGAGCTGCGGGACTACCCGGAGCTGATGCTTGCAGAAACCACGATGAAGGATGAGGGCTCCGGCGGCAGCTTCAACCGGCTCTTCCGATTCATCACTGGCGGGAACAGGGAGAAGCAGAAGATTTCCATGACGACTCCGGTTTTCATGTCCGGCAGCCAGCCGGATGACACGATGGCTTTTGTCATGCCTGCGAATGTCGGGAAGGTTCCGCAGCCGACGGACGGATCGGTAACGGTGCGGGGGGTTCCAGCCGGCCGGTTTGCGGTGCTCCGCTTCAGTGGAAGCCGAAGTCCTGCGCAGGAGAGCGAACATTTAGAAAAGTTGAAGGCATGGATGACAGCCCACGGACTCGGCTCCGAATCGGCACCGGTGTATGCCTATTTTGATCCGCCCTGGACGCCGCCCATGCTGCGCCGCAACGAGGTCATGCTGCGGGTTGCCCGGTAGGGGGCTGGAGGCTCCCTGCCATCGTTGAATGCACGGCAAACGTCCCAACGAGAAGAATTTCCCGATACATTAGGTCCAATCAAAACTGCCCGGAAACAAGCGTCACCACGCAGACGCATTTCTTGCAGATCAGCCAGCTTGTTCCCGCCGGCGGCGAAGACTTTTCACCTGATCCGTAGCCAAAGCGTTTCGGCGCCGGTGCCGGCCGGAAAATCCGGGAGCTGCGGCTCGCTGGAGATGTCTCCGCCGAGGCGCGCCGTTTTCAGGACGAAGCGGGCCATCCTTTCCAGCGCCGGCCGGTCGAGCTTGGTGCAGTTGGTGGAAACCAGGATCGATGCCCCGGGGGAGGCCAGCTCCAGGGCTGTGCGAAGCAGATCCTCCATCTGTTCCTCGACTTTCCAGCGACGGCCGCGGTTTCCGAGAGAAAACGTCGGCGGATCCAGAATGATGAGATCGAATTTTTCTCCCCGCCGCTCCAGCCGTGGCAGCACCTCGAGCACGTCATCCGCCAGAAACCGGTGGCCCTCCAGGAGAAGCCCGTTGAGCTCAAAGTTCTTCCGTCCCCGGTCGAGCGACTTTTTCGAGAGATCGATGCTCAGCGTCTGCGAACCCGCCATTGCGGCCACGACGGAGAACGAGCACGTGTAGGCAAACGTGTTGAGGGTGCGATTCGGGGCAAGCTGGCGCACGCGGGCCCGGTTCGCCCGCTGATCAATAAAGAGCCCCGCCGAATACCCCGCGCCGAAGTCGATCCCGTAGCGGACCCCGCATTCCGTCACCACGCTCTCAAGCGGTGCTGACTGATCGCCCTCCATGAGGACAGGAGCCACGCGCTCTGCGTTCTGTTTGGGAAGAAAGCGGGAAAACACGCGTGCACGGTGGAACTCCGTTTGCGCTTCCCACTCGCGGAGCCCTGCGAGGGCTTCGTCGCGGGCGGCATCGTGTTTGAACGAAATCAAGACATCGCAGCCGAGGCGCTCCACCCAAGCGTGCGGTGAGGTGAACAGCCGGTGGGCGGAGGTTCCTTCAGCCTCGAATTCCGCGAAGAGCCCGGCAGAAATCCAGCGGTTCATTTCAATCGATGAACCGCTTTGTGATATCGCCGTAGGCATCGATCCGGCGGTCACGCAGGAACGGCCAGTGGGTGCGCTGGGTGTCCACCGAATCGAGGTCAGCCTCGACGATGAGGACTTCCTCCTTGTCAACGGAAGCCTTTGCGAGGATCTGCCCTGCCGGGTCGCAGACGAAGCTTTGTCCCCAGAACTCGATGCCGTCGCCGCCGTCCGGCGCCTCGTGGCCGATCCGGTTCGCGGCGACCACGTAGCAGCCATTCGCGACCGCGTGCCCGCGCTGGACGGTTTCCCACGATGAGTGCTGACGGGCACCGTATTTCGCCTTTTCCTTCGGATGCCATCCGATCGCGGTCGGGTAGAAAAGGATCTGCGCGCCCTGCAGGGCGGTGAGGCGCGCGGCCTCCGGATACCACTGATCCCAGCAGACGCAGACGCCTAGCTTGCCGAACTTCGTGTCCCATGCCCGGAACCCGAGGTCGCCGGGCGTGAAATAGAATTTTTCGTAGAAGAGCGGGTCGTCCGGGATGTGCATCTTCCGGTATTTCCCGAGAAACGATCCGTCCGCATCGATGATGGCCGCGGTGTTGTGATAGAGCCCGGGTGCGCGGCGCTCGAAGAGCGAAGCGATGATGACGACGCCGAGTTCCCTGGCGAGCGACTGGAGCGATTCCGTGCCGGGGCCGGGAATTTCTTCCGCGAGGTCGAAATATTTGTGGTCCTCGACCTGGCAGAAGTAGAGCGAGCGGAAAAGTTCCTGGAGGCAAACGATGTTCGCGCCGCGTGAGGCGGCCTCGCGGAGCCCTCGCTCTGCGGCCGCGGTGTTCGCCGCCATGTCCGCCGTGCAGGCGTTCTGCACGACGCCGATTTTCACTGTTGGTTGCGCCATGCCGTGAATCGTGCCACAATTTCCGCCGATGAAAACCATACTTTTGCTTTTGACATTTGCCGTCATCTCCGCGACGAACGCACTCTCCATGGACGACATCCGCATCATTGTTAAGACCAGCAAAGGGGACATCGAAGGCACACTTTTCGCCTCGAAGGCTCCCGTCACCGTTGCCAACTACCTCAACCTCGCGAAGCGCGGGTATTACGATGGCATCACGTTCCACCGTGTGATCCCGAATTTCATGATCCAGGGCGGCGATCCGACCGGCACCGGCGCGGGCGGCCCGGGATACACGTTCGAGGACGAGGTGAAAACCGGCCTCAAGCATGAAAAAGCCGGCATCTTCTCGATGGCGAACCGCGGTCCCGGAACAAACGGTAGCCAGTTTTTCATCACCCACCTTCCGACCCCCCACCTCGATGGCAAGCACACGGTCTTCGGCGAAGTGACCAAGGGGCAGGACGTCGTCAATGCGATCGCTCAGGGCGACAAGATCCTCAAAATCGAGATCCTCGATTCTCCCGACGCGCTCTTCGAGGCCCAGAAGGCCAAGATCGCCGAGTGGAACAAGGCGCTGAAGTAGGCAGATTTCCCGGCTTGCGTCGAAAAAAGCAGGCTGCATGCTTGGGCTATTATGAACCAGGTGAAGGACACGCTGCGCGCTACCGTGCGGTTGGGGTATGACGGGCGTGTCCACAAGCAGTTCCGCGGTCCGAAGGCGGATGAGCGGTTTGCCACCGAGGTAAAGGTGCTCAAATACCTGGAGGAGCGCGGGTGTCCGTTTGTTCCGCGCCTGATCGAGTCCGATCCGGAAAATCTCAAGATCGTCACCACCAATTGCGGGACCCGGGTGGACCACCTCGACGATACGCGCTGCCGGGAGCTCTTTGACGAACTCCTCGAATACGGGGTCCGCCACGATGACGCCGAGATGCGCAATGTGACCTACCGGCAGTCGGACGGACGGTTCTGCCTGATCGATTTCGAGTTCGCCACGATCATCGATGAAAAGCATTGAGGCCTTCCATTTCTCATGGTCCGGGCATACCGACCGGGGCCGCGTAAGGAAGAACAACGAGGATTCGTTTCTCGGGCTTGCGGTGGATGCGGAGGGAGCTCATTACCTCGGGAAGATCGGCGACGCCGGAGGCGGGCGGGCGGATCTTGTTTTTGCAGTGAGCGACGGGATGGGAGGAGCCATGGCGGGGGAGTTCGCGAGCCGGATCACTGTGGAAAAGATCACCCGGCTTTTCCCTCCGCTTTTCAGGCTGAATGCGTCCGGCATCGAATCGGGCTACATCGAGGTGATCGAGGAATTGTTCGGTGAAATCCACAAGGCGCTCATTTACCTTGGGGACTGCTACGAGGAATGCGCCGGAATGGGAGCCACCCTCAGCCTCTGCTGGTTCAGCGGACAGTGGATGTATTTCGGCCATATCGGCGACAGTAGGATTTACTACCTGCCGGCCGGCGGCGGGATCAAACAGTTGACCAACGACGACACTCATGTCGGATGGCTTTTCCGCAACGGCCAACTCAACGAGCGCGAGGCAAAAAACCATCCAAGAAAAAATGTGCTTCAGGCCGCGCTCGGAGCCGGACACCAATTCGTAAACCCGCAGGTCGGCGCGGTGGGATGCGAGCCCGGCGACCGGTTTCTCCTTTGCACGGATGGAGTCACCGACGGCTTTTTCAGTGACCAGCTGCCCGGAATTCTCGACGAGGGGGGGAATGCCGCCGATCACCTCGTGCGCGAGTCACTGAGCCGGTCGGGAAGGGACAACTCGACCGCTCTTGTGGTCCAAATCCTGCCGGGCCGCGAGGAAGGTTAGCGTTTTGGCACCTGCGGCTGCGGCTCTGGCTCGCGGAAGGTAATGCGGCCCTTGCCGAGATCGTAGGGGGAAAGCTCAATCGCCACCCTGTCGCCGGGAACGATCCGGATGAAGTTCTTTCGCATCTTGCCTGAGATGTGGGCAAGGACAACATGCCCGTTGGGGAGCTTGACCCGGAACATCGTGCCGGGGAGCACATCCACAACGACTCCTTCGCTTGTCACGCAATCGTCTTTGGCCATGGAAGACTGCTGAATAGCAGAGGCGGCCGGGGAAATCAACTGCATCGGTGAGGATTCCTGTTCCGGTGCGGCATCGATCCTGCTAGGGAGAATGACGGGCCGGATGTTACAATTTTGTCACAACGCGACTTTGGATAAATCCGGGCGGACACGTTGTACTGCTTGTTTGCCGCAATGACCTCTTCGTTCCGCCTGCCGCTGATTTTTGCATTGGCACTTTTGGTCGTGTCCGCTGGAGGATTTGCTCAGACCGGCGATTCTGCGGCCGGACTCACCGCGCAGGAATACTATGCCAACGCGGAGCGGCTCTACGTGGATGGGAAATTCGAGGAGGCCGGCCGGCTTTACCAGAAGCTGCTCGACGAATTCGGGAAATCGAAGGAGGCGGAGGGGGCGATCCGGAGCATCCGTTTCCGTCATGCGATGTGTTTTGTGCATCAGCGGAAGTTCAGCGATGCCCTCGACCCGATCCGAACCGCACTTGCCCAGCAGCCTCCGCTGCAGACATCGGAGATCCAGGAACTTCAGTTCTGGCTCGGCGTGTCCGAGCTTGAGGAAAAAGATTTTCCTGCTGCCCGAACCTCTCTGGAAAAGTTCATCTCCCTGTTTCCTCCGGGGGTCGAAAAGAACCCGACATATGTCCAGCAATACCCTGCTGCTGGCAAGATTCCCGAGGCTAGGCTGCTGATCGGTTCCGCATGGCTGCTGGAGGAGAAATACAAGGAAGCTGCCGAATACTATGCCGGATTGAAGTCCGGGCTTGTTCCCGAGAACCGTTCGCGCGCGGTCATCCTCCAACTCTACTCGCTGCTGGAGGACAACCAGAACGATGAGGCGATGGAAGTGATCGGTGAGGAATTTCCCCGCCTCGGGGATATCTCCCAGCTTGTCACCTTTCAGACGCTCACGCTGGAGCTGGGAAACCGGTGGCTGGAAGCGGGCGAATACCGGAAGGCCATCACCTGCCTGCAGAGGGTGTGGCCGTCGGAGAGGTTGCTCAAGCATCAGGAGGAGCGCCTTACAGAGCTGGAAGGCCGTCTGCGTGCGGCAGAGGCCTCACCGCGCAGCGATCCCTACACGAAATTTCTCCTCGGCCAGATCATCGCGAAGGTGAAACACGAGGTGGAGAGTTTTCAGAAGATAATGAGCTTCGATGCCGCGCTGAGACTGCGTCTGGCCACCGCATACCAGGCGATGAAACGCTACCGCGAGGCGGCACTCATCCTCGAGGATATGCTCCAGAGCATGCCTCCCGACAACGTGGTCGAGCAGGCTTCGGTCAACCTGGTCCAAACATGGTTCCAGGTCGAACGCTGGCCGAAAGTCATTGGGGCGGCGGACGCCTTCCGGAAGAAGTTCCCGGAGTCGAAGTCGATCCCTCTCGTGCTTTATCTCAAGGGGATCGCCTCGCAGAAGGACCTAAAGTTCGATGAGTCGCTGGCCGCGTTCGATTCGATCCTCAAAGATTACAAAGATCCCGATTTTGCCCCTCGGGCGCTGTTCATGAAGGGCTTCACCCTTCTTCTCGCCGAAAAAAACAGCGAGGCCATTGCTGTATTTGAAAAATTCGGGAAGACGTATCCGAAGCACGAGCTCGCCGACGCGGCGGCATACTGGCGCGGGATGGCTTTCTCGCTCGACAAGCAGTTTGCCGAAGCCCGCACCGCGATGGACGAGTATCTCAAGGAATTTCCGAAAGGGCAGTTTGCCGGCAACGCGGTGTTCCGGAAGGCCTATTGCGCCCAGCAGTTGGAGGACTACAAGACATCGATCAAGGAGCTCCGCTCCTTCATGCGAAGCTATCCGGGGCATGAGCAAGCCGGCGAGGCCAGGATCCTGCTCGGCGACGCGCTGATGAACGAGGGGGAGATGGAGGAGGGTATGGCGGCATTCAAGGGAATTCCTCATGAGGAGACGCGGTTTTACGAGGAGGGGGTTTTCAAGACGGCGAAGGCCCTCAAGCTCATGGAGGAATACGACCGGCTTCTCGACCATCTGACAGCATTCCAGAAAGAGAATCCCCGCAGCCCGCGCGTCGCCGAGGCGATCTACCAGATCGGCTGGCTCCACCGTCAGAATAACAAGCCCGAAAAAGCCCGCGATCTGTATTGGGAGGCGATCAAGGAACACGGCGACGCCCCCTCGATCCGCTCGGTCGAAGATCTGTTTCCCGCACTCGCCCGCCTCTACAAGGGCGATGAGTCCGCCCAGTATATTGCCCGGCTTCGGGCGCTTGGGCAGGAGGCTGGTGCGAAGGGACAAAAGACGCTGAAGATGCGCGCACTCTGGGCTGCCGGGAGCGCGTTGAAGAAGTCCGATCCGGACCAATCCCGGGCGCTCCTGCTGGAGGCAGCCGCTCTGGCGAATGTGCAGACGACAAACCCGCTCCTGCTGGCCGACTTTGCAGAGGCGCTTCAGTCTGCCGGGAAATCCGCCGAATCAGTTGCCATGTATCGCGATCTCGTCAAGTGGAACCCGCGCGCCCCGCAGAAGGACCGCGCACTGGCCGCGCTGGGGTTTGCCGAACTCTCGAACGGGAACGAGGTGGCGGCTTTGTCGTGGTTCGACCGCTATGAAAAGGAGACCCTCGGCTCCGTGCTGGTCGGGAAAGTTCTTCTGGCCAAGGCCGGGCTCCAGCAGAAGCAGGGGAGACCGGATGATGCGAGGGTGACACTGGAAGCTTTGCTGGCAAATCCGCTTTCCGGCGGGAAGGAAAAGGCCGAGGCCCTCTACCGCATCGGGGAAATCCATATGGGTGCCGGAAAGCCCCAGCTCGCCGTCCCCTACTTCCAGAGGATCTATGTCATGCACGGCCGCTGGGCCGACTGGGTCGCCAAGGCGTATGTCCGGAGCGGCGAGGCGTTCGAGAAATTGAAGGACACCGACAGCGCCAGAAAGACTTATCAGGAATTGAGCGGCAAAGAGGAGCTTTCCGGGTTCCCGGAAACCGCCCGCGCCAAGGAACGCCTCCAGGCACTGGGCGGTCCCATCAAAGAGGAAACCCCGCAGGGATGAAACGCCTCCTCCTCACATTCGTTGTCTCCGCATCGGTCCTCTCTGCACAGGATGTACTTACCCTTCGCAGCGGCGAGAAGCGTACGGGGAAAATCGCCGGACTCGACGCAGCGATGCTCAAGTTCCAGGTCCCTCTCCCTGTAGCGCCCGGAGCCACTCCGGTATTCGCTTCGGTTGCGATTCCGCGGGCTGACATTGTTTCCATCGACTTTGCGCCGGATCCCGCGGTCGAACAGTTGCTGAGCCGTCGCCCGGTGGCAGGGGTGGGCGAACTTCAGGCGGCATGGGCTATCGCGTCCCCATGGCTTGGAATCCCGAAGTCCAGTGCGGCACAGGTTGGCAGCGCACTCGGGAAAGCCCTTCTCGCGACCGGGGTTTCCGCCGACGCCGCAAAGGCTCTGGAAATTTTCCAACAAGTCGAGAGTGGAGCCTGGAGTCCGGAGGACAAAATGACCGCAAAAGAGGGAAGACTCCGTGCCCTCGTTGCCACCGGCCGGGCAGGAGAGGCGGTCAGGGAGGCAGAGCAAATTGCTTCCGCCACGGAAGATCCCGCCGTCCTGATCGAGGCGAAATTCATTCTAGCAGAAGCTGCGGGAACCTCGCTGAAAAAGCTACTGGAGGACAACCCCCGCTGGGAGGAGGATCTCAACGTGATCCCCGAGCGCAACCGCTTGTATCACGAGGCGGTGGACCTCTTTCTTTACCCGAGCCTTTTCGAGGGCTCGCAGGCGGAGGCTGCGGCACGGGGGCTCTGGGGGGCGGTCGGAATTTATCAATTGACCGGCGAGGCCGCGAACGCGCTCGAGTGCGCACGGGATATCACGATCCTCTACCCCGGCACGAAATACGCCGCTCCCGCAAAGGATTTTTTCAACTCGCTTCCCGCGACCCTCACGTCGGTCGATCCTGAAAAGGAGGCCCGGGAGGAAAATTCTGCAGCCCCTCAACATTCCCGGGATGACGGAGATGAGGAAAAACCAGCCGATCCCGATCCAAAGAAAAAAAGCCATGAAACCAAGAAAACAAAAAAATCCTGAAACCATCCGTTGGTGGTCCCACCCGGCTCCTGCCATGCTCGCGGCCGTTGTGGCCGTCCTCGCATTCCTTCCGTCCACCGCCTCGGCGGCGGGGGTGGCGAGCGAGAAGAGCCTGCTGGATCTTTATCGTGACGGGGGGCCGATTATGCACCTGATCGCGCTCTGCTCGGTGGCCGTGGTGGCTCTCGGTTCCTACTGCGCTATCATGTTCCGGAAAGGGAAGCTGATGCCCCCCAGCGTGGTGGCGCATCTGAACAATCTCATTAGCCAGCGTGATCTGCCCTCCGCCTATCAGTTCTGCCAGAGCAATCCGGGACCGCTCACGCATGCGCTCTCCGCGGCTCTCATGAAGGCGAATTTCGAACGGGACATGTTCAATAAATCCGCGATGGAGAACTCGATCGCCGACGATTGCTTCCGCGAGGAAACCAAGATGATGGTGGTGGTCAACTACCTCAACACGTTCGCTGTCCTTGCGCCGATGATCGGTCTGCTGGGAACGGTGGCCGGCATGATCACGAGCTTCAGCGCCCTGACAGCCGGGAAAGCCGAGGCAACGGATCTTGCGAAGGGCATCGGCGAGGCGCTCATCGCGACCGGCGGCGGGCTGCTCCTCGCGATCCCGTCCATGTTTCTTTACTTCTTCTTCCGCGGAATGCTGACGACCAACATGGCGGACGTTCACAAGACGCTCTCCCACATGCTCGATCTGTTCACCGGCGAGGCGCACGGCATCCCCTCCCAGCCGGTTTACGAGGCCGAGGCGCCAACCGAATAGAACCATGTCCGTTCCGCGCCGCCGCATGCGCCGTGTCCATCACGACGAAGTCGGGCTTCAGATCGCCCCGATGATCGACGTGACCCTGCTCCTCCTGTTTTTCTTCATGCTTGCGGGGAAGATCACCAAGGGGGAAAAGCTCATGGACATCAAGGTGCCCCTGGCCTCGACCGGGAAGGCACCCATGGATGAGGGCGACCGCGATGTCGTCAACATCGATGCGTCCGGCCAACTCTTCAGCGGCAGCCGCGCGGTTACGTCGAAGGAACTCACGACCCATCTCAAACAACGGTTCAAGGATTTTCCGCCCCTCAAACTTTACATCCGCGCCGATGCAGGGACTCCGGGCAAGAGAATCAAAGAGGTCATGGCGATCGCGAGCGAGGCGGGTGCCATCGAGGTCGTCTTCGGAGTCATCCAGAAATGAAGCGCACCGAACATCCCCAGATCGAGCTGCAGATCGCCCCGATGATCGACGTCTGCTTCCTGCTGCTCTTCTTCTACATCCTGACATCGAAGCCGGTGAAGCCGGAGGCGGACATGGACATGACTTTGCCGGGAACCGTCGCCCAGGAGGAGGCGCTCGACATTCCGGATGAGCAGAGGATCCTCATCCAGGATAACGGCCAGATCGTTCTGAACGACCTCCCGCTGGACAAGGCGGACAAGCGCGATTTGCCGATGCTTCTCGCGACACTGACCCGGTTCAAGGAGTCGGCCGATGCCAACAAGAGCCAGGCATTGATTACCGTTGATGTGTCGGATGCCGCGATCCACCAGCGGGTCGTTGATGTGTTGAACACCTGCGCGAAGGCAGGAATCAAGGGAGTGACATTCGCTGGAGCGACGGAGGAGGAACCATGACCGACGCCCCTCCCGACCAACGCAGGCGGCTCAAACGGCTGATCATTACCATCGTGCTTGTGAGCATCGGCATCCATCTCGCTGCGGGCGTCATTGCGGGGGTTGTGATCGTCGCCCGCTACCTGACCGAACCGCCTGCGGAGTTCAAGGTGGTCAAGGACATCCGGCTTCCTGCCAAGCAGCGCGAGCACAAGATGAACATGGCGGCCTTCGACGGCATGGCGCCAAAACCCAGCTTCAACGACAAAATGCAGAGCATCCGTCCAACGGCGTTCGCCCTCCCTGAACTTCCCAAGATGGACATGGATCAGGTCCTGCCGCTGGATCCCTCCGAGATTGTCTCCGAGCAGGTTTCGGGGCTCGTTGGCACGGGTGGTGCCGGAAACGGGATCGGGGCCGGAGGGTCGGGAAGCGGGGGAGGCTTTGGCGGAACCGGCATGAGTTTTTTCGGTATCCAGTCCACCGGGAAGCGAATCCTTCTTCTTTTCGATGTCTCCTCCAGCGTCGTCCACAAGGCCGACAAGGCCGGGGTTCCTCTCACCAGGATCCAGGAGGAAACGGCCGCCCTCATCTCGAAGCTTCCGATCACCGCACGATTCGGGATCATCCAGTTCACGCAAAACTACAAGCCGTTCAAGCCCGAGCTCCTGCCGGCAACCGATCAGAACCGCGCCGCCGCGCTCGACTGGATCAAGAGCGAGTGGGTGGCATCCGGGAGCATGAGCGCTTCGTCGAAGGTTGTCAGCAACTCACAGGGATTGGTCGGCGTCCTCGAACTCGCCGCAAATATGCAACCGGACGTGATCTTCATGATTACCGATGCCAGCTTCCAGTGGAAGCCGGGAGGGAACATTGAAGATATTCCGTGGAAGGAGATCGATAAGATCGCCGATGGCGCGCTTCAGGGAGCCGGCGGCTGCCAGATCAACGTCATCGGGTTCGAGATGAAGCCCGAGGACAAAAAAGGAGTCGGATCCATCGTCCGAAAATCCGGGGGAAAACTCCGTGAGATCAAATAGTGAGCTTTCCCTCTCTTATCCTGCTATGCTAAAGATTGTGCTGCAATGATACCGATGAAGGAAATCCAGTCACTGGCCGATACCATTGCCAGGGAGTTCCGTCCGGAGAAAATTATTCTTTTCGGCTCGCACGCGCGTGGACAGAGCGGGCCGGACTCCGATGTGGATTTGTTGGTGCTGATGCCGTATGTGGGGCACCCGGCTCGGAAAGCAGCGGAAATCGTCAGCAGGACACATCCGGGGACATTTTCCTTGGATGTGATTGTCCGGACCCCCGGAGAGTTTTCTGAGCGCCAAAAAATGCGGGATTGGTTTATGCGGGACATCGCCCGCGAGGGAAAAGTTCTCTATGCGGCCTGAAACCGCGGAATGGGTGGACAAAGCGGAAAACGATTTTCGCGCCATGTGCCGGGAGGGAATGGTCACGGATTCTCCCAGCTACGACGTCGTCTGCTTTCTCGCCCAGCAGTGTGCGGAGAAATACCTGAAAGCACT
>Ga0247840_10000961_pt1 | contig 57925 bp, 55 predicted proteins | sample LaCruzMarch2015__FD_192404 | JGI IMG/M metagenome (GOLD analysis project Ga0247840, IMG submission 192404) | Freshwater microbial communities from meromictic Lake La Cruz, Castile-La Mancha, Spain - LaCruzMarch2015_17m | ecosystem: Environmental > Aquatic > Freshwater > Lake | place: Spain... | reverse complement strand
CTGTCGGGTGACACGCATTTCGTGATATCCTCGCCTGAGGGCGGCGGATTCAAGTGCCGATTTTTGACTATTTACGCTAACAAGCATATATTATGCCACTAATTCAGGACTAAGCAATATGCGGGTGGCACCATTGACGGCGGCATGAAGGTAGACATGCTCATGGTGAATCTCATCGGACGCTATCCCGACGGCAGGTGGCACCCTTATGTCGGCGTCGGTGGCGGTTATGCCAATGTAAAGGTTAATGATATTAGCGGCTGGTCGCAAAATGCAAAAATAATGACCATCCAGGGAGGATCGCAAGGAGTATTCGCCTATCAGTTTCTGGCCGGCGTGGATTTTGACATTACCAGGAACTGGATGGTCGGCTTAGGATACAAGTATCTTGCTTCAAGTTCCATGTCCTTTAATACTACCGCAACAGCAGCCGACGGCAGCGATTCCATCCCCGCCAACGTTGACACAACATATAAATCGCATAATCTGGTTCTGACCGTTGGTTATTATTTCTAGTTCAACTATTCGTCCTTGACCTGCCTCCCGCCCCTCCTTTTGATCCCGGGGCGGGAGGATTTACCCTTACCTGACTCGCAAACACTGCAAAGCACTTGAACTGATCTTTTCACATCGCCGGACGTGTCATTAGCAAAACACCTTGAACATGAAAGTTGACACGACAATCATTTAATACGGCGTTGGTGTTAGCAACGAGGGTATCATCTTAACCAGTGTAGAAAAAGGTTATCCAATTGTTACGCCTATGAGCCCGGCGAAAATCGTTTATTTTCTTGTCGAATTAATCAACAGTTATGCTGCCGTCTACTATTCAAATTTCCTGTTTTTTTACGTGCGGGACCGTTTCGGCTTCAGTGGATTGGAGAACCTGCTCCTTGCCGCGCTCAGCGGGCTCATTTACATTTTTGCCGCGTGGCAGGGGGGGGCGTTTGCAGAGCGCTTCGGCTATGTGCGGGGGCTTTGGGTAGGGCTCATCGGTGTCGCCGTGTCGCTGACGGCGGGACTGCTCTGGGATTCCGTCGCCGGGCAGGTCATTGTTTTTGCGGCCTGGACTGTTTCGATATGTTTTACCTGGCCGGCCCTGTCGGCCATTGTCAGTGAAGGCGGTGACGCGCGCCTGTCGGACATGGTGGGGATATATAACATCACTTGGGCGGTGGGCGCTGCGGTGGCCTACTTTACGGCCGGGCTCCTTCTGGAGCGCCTCGGGATGGCAAGCCTTTTCTGGCTTCCCCTGTGTCTGGTGGCGCTCCAGGCGCTGCTGGTTTTCCTTGCCGGGCATTTGCGGCAAAGGGGGGAAAAAACCGTGGCGCCGGAAGCAACCGAAGCGATGGAGACAGGCAGGCCTAACGATTCACGGCGGCTCCTGCACATGGCCTGGCTGGCAAATCCCCTCTCCTACGTTGCCATAAATACCGTACTGCCCCTGATTCCGTCCATATCGGAGGGCCTTGGTTTATCTACGGGGGCCGCCGGAATCCTCTGTTCGGTCTGGATGTTTGCGAGACTGGCTGCCTTCGCCATCCTCTGGCGCTGGACGGGATGGCACTATCACACCGCGTGGCTCGTCGGGGCATTTGCCGTCATGACGGCCTCCTTTGCCGGGTTTGTCCATCCCCGGTCCGTGCCCGTGCTTTTGGCCGCCCAGGCATGTTTCGGCCTGTCGATAGGGCTCATCTACTACTCGTCCCTCTTCTATTCCATGAACGCCTCGGAGGAAAAGGGGACCCACGGCGGGTTCCACGAGGCAATCATTGGTACCGGGCTGTTTATCGGGCCCGCCTGTGGCGCCGCCTCCCTTTTTTTCTTCCCTTCCCTTGCAATTGCCACCTGGCCGGTGACGGGATTGCTCATCTCCGGATTGGCGGGACTATTCTGGATGGGGCGATCCGGGAAAAGATAAATCAAACACTCATGGGATAATATTTGTCGGCCACAGGGCATCCCGCAGTCCCGAAGAGCGTTCGATGCACCGGGAGACGGCCTTGAGAAAAACATCTTCCTTTCCCCAGATGGTTACGTCCTGGCGGGCTCTGGTGATGGCCGTGTAGATCAGTTCCCTGGTCAGGAGCGGGAGGTCACGGTCGGGAAGGAGGCAGAGTATTCGGTCAAATTCAGAGCCCTGGCTTTTATGGACGGTCATGGCGAAGACCGTTTCGTATGATTCCAGACGGGAAGGCAGAATTTTCCTGAATGTCCCCTCCGGGGTGGGGAAAAAACCCCGGGGTTCGTTATACCCATCCGGGTCGGGAAGGACGATGCCAATATCACCGTTATAAAGCCGCGCCGTGTAGTCGTTGCGCGTGATCAGGATCGGCCGTCCGAAATACCACGGTGTATCTTGACAGATGATCTTGTGGCGATGCAGGATCTCTTCTACAAGGCCGTTGACGTGACCGATACCGTAAGGACCATCCCGAAGGACGCAGAGAATCCGCAGCATGTTGAAACGCCCGAAAACGTCCTTGGGATCGGTGGTACTCAGATAACCGGCGAAAGCATCCGTAAGGGCATCTTCGAGGGAATTATAGAGGGCCCCGGGAGGGGGCAGGGGCTGCCAGCGGGCGTCTCCGGCCGACGCAGTTTTCAGGAGGTTCAACGCCACCAGGCCATCGCCGTCATTCACGGCGCGACTGGCGGCGGCAATCCCGCTTTCGCCGTGGAAGCGGTAGTTCCTGTACAGTTCCACATGGCAGTCGGCAGCCGGTGGGATGGAACGGCCAGGCTCCTGGACAGTTATGGACTCTCCCGTCACGTGCCGGCATGTTGCGGCAAAGGTCTCAGAATAGGCCGGCCGGCGTCCTGTATGGCAGATATCTCCGAAGACGGCCCCGGCCTCGACGGAGGCCAATTGGTCCTTGTCACCCAGCAGGATCAACCGGGCGGAATCAGGAACGGCCTGGACGAGTCTTGACAGGAGGGCCAGATCGATCATAGAGCCCTCATCGACAACGACCACATCTATAGGCAGGGGATTATCCTCATGATACCGTGGCTGGGGGGCATGGGGGACGCTGCCCAGAAGGCGATGAATAGTGGAAGCCTCTCCCGGAAGGGCTGCTTTGACGGCTTCAGGGCAGGGAAGGGCGGATTTTGCTTCCTGAATGGCCTCCTGCATCCGGGCTGCCGCTTTGCCCGTTGGGGCCGTCAGGGCGATCCGCAGCGGTTTTCCTCCGTTCTGTTCAATGAGGAGGGCCAGAATCTTGGCGACGGTGAAGGTCTTTCCCGTCCCCGGTCCGCCGGAAATCACGGAGAAAGATTTAGCAAAGGCGGTAAAGGCGGCCACTTTCTGCCAGTCTGTCCGTATGTCGGTTCCTTGCCGTTTGTCCGTCTCGCCGTCGGAAACAGGAGGGGGGAAAAGGCGGTCAAGATTTTCCCGCAGGCGTTCTTCATCAAATGCCGGCAGTTTCGACTCCATCCTTTGCTTCAGGATCGTTGCCAGTTTGTTTTCGTATTCCCAGTAGCGATAGAGGTAGAGCCGCGTACCCGCAAGGACCAGGGGTTTCCATTCTCCGGGCCGGCCAACCACGGGGCTTTTCGAGAGGGTTTGCAGCCAGGGGGCCAGTTCTGGACAGCGGATGGAATCGTCGCTCCCGGAAAGGAGGATCTTTCCGGCGGTCATGGAAAGATCCATGCAGATATGGCCTTCGCCGCGCCAGCGGCTGACCAGGGCCGCCGCCAGGGAAACGTCGTGACCGCCGTCTCCGGCGAGCCCTTCGATGAACCGGGCAAAGTGGAAATCCAGCGCCGACAGGTACTGCTGCTGGTACAGTTGATCAAGATGTAGGTTCATTTTAAGGTGCTGCTCCATTTTGACGCTCTCTAATAAAGTCCGGAAATTCCATCCCCCTTTGATGGGGGATGTTCAGAGTGGGGGTTGTTAATAAAACAATTTAATCCCCTCCCACGGGGTGAGGGGGGAAAATGGGTTTTGTGAATTCATCATGTTTTATCAGCCCGTCCGACAGCGCCGCGATCGTTTCCGTCGTCGGTCGATCCCTGTAGATGCCGAAGTCACCTCCCTGTGCCGGATCGACGCCACGAAGAAAAAGATAAAAAACACCGCCGAAATGCCGCTCGTAATCGTAAGCGGCGCCCAGCCGCAATTTCAGATATTGGTCCAGGGCCAAGACGTAAAGATGGTATTGCAGGAAGTAGTAATCTTCCACCATGACTAGTTTCAGGACGTCTTGACCATAGTTTGCGATGTTTGTCCCCAAAAGGTTCGATTTCCAGTCGATGAGATAGTACCGCTCCGCGAATCGGAAGACCAAATCCATGTAACCGTTCATAAAACCTTGGGCAGGCATGAAGTTTAGCCGTTCCGTCTGTCGGGGATAATGTATAGGAATACCTTTCCCTGCAAGGAGCCTGCTAAGTTTTCCCGGTGTGACCGTTTGCAGGGGAAAGTAGAATCCCAACTCCCGGAGGCAGCAGGTGGGGGAGACGGCGGACAGCTGCAATCCGGGAACGGACGGGTCAAGGGGCGCCGTAAGGACATTGCGGATCATCGCACAAAGCGTGTCTTGCCAGTACGGCTCGTAACCGTGTTCGCCGAGCTTCTTCCCGACAATTTCGTCTATGGCGCTATCATCTGTAAAATCGAGAGCTTCAAATATATCGTGAATGAATATACCTGCCCGTGTCCCGGCGGGAAAGGTAAAAATGCTTATGAGGTCGGTTGTATCAGCTGGTCCTGGTGGAGAAACGAAACCGGATGAAGGCTCGCCGGCAGCGAAAATACCCGTGGGGGGAGATTCGCCGTCAGGTGAGGCCTGGTCCCGGTCGGCGTTGTCAAGATAATCATCCTTGTGGGCAACGAAATAGGAAAAGCTGGCAATTCGGTCCGCTGGGGGAATCTGTCCGGTAAAGGTCCTGCCGGCGAGAGGGATATCATTTCCCGGCGGTTTCTGGTAGGGAATGCCTGGCATGGCAGCAAACTGAACAATCTGGATGGTTCCTCCGGATTGCTCTGCGAGAGCCTCCAGATCTGTACGAAGATGATTGTCCGAAAGGGAGCGGAAATGGGTTTCAGTAGTATCGACAATGTCCTGTCCTGTCTCTTCCGGAGCATGAAGAGTATAAGCTACGGCTGAACTGCCCGCATCCTTGAATGGCCCCCAGTATAGATAGGCGCGGTGTTTCGCCCGGGTCAGGGCCACGTAGAGGAGCCGGATATTTTCTGCCAGGGATTCCCGTTCGGCCAGTTCACCGGCCCGCTGATCTTCATCGGTGAGGACCAGATTCAGTCGCCAATCGTCCTGCTCGTCGTGATAGCGAGGTGGTTCGTCTTTTCTCGTCCGCGACGATCCCCAATGAAAAGGGCAGAAGACGAGCGGGTATTCCAGGCCCTTGCTTTTGTGAATCGTTACGAGACGGACGGCGTTGGCATCACTCTCCAAGCGCAACTCGTGCTCTTCCAAGCGGGTTGCCGCCGGGTTCCGCTGCCGGGCGAGCCATTTAATCAGCCCCGCCATGCCCAATTTTTGGATCGAGGTTTCGTTATGGAGGATTTCCGATAGATGGAGGAGGTTGGTAAGCCTTCTTTCCCCGTCACGATAGCCCAGCAGCCGCGGTTGGACCTCCTCGTTCCTCAGAAGGGTCCGGAACATTCGGATGAAACCGGCCTCTTCCCAGAGGTCATTGTAGTGCTGAAAACGGATCACCCACGCCTCCCACGGGCGCTCCTCCCTTTTGGCGCTCATCACGGTCTCGCCGCTGACGCCCATGATGTCTGTTACCAGTGCCGTTCCCAGGGCCTTTTCACTGCGGGGTTCAGCGACGCCGGCCAGGAGGCGTTCCATCTCCAGGGCCTCCGGAGAGTCAAAAATATTCCCCGCCCCATGGAGGACGCAGGGAATGGCAAGCTCGTGCAGTGCCTCCTGAACGAGGCGGGCCTCCCGGTTTTCCCGGACCAGAACGGCCATATCCCCTGGCTGTAGAGGTGCGGCGCCGATATTTGCCTTTCCCTGCCCGGCAAGAGACAAGAGCCGGGAGATTTCCCCTGCCACAGCCCCGGCGATCAGGCGGCGGAGATTTTCTTTGTTCCCGGCGGCATTGGCCCGGGCGAGGCATTCTTTGTCGAAATAAATGAGCTGGAACGGGGCGTCTGCATCGCCGGAGAGCTTCAAGAGGGGCCGGTCCGGGTTGTTCACTCCGGAAACGCCTTGGAAGGGGATTTCGGCAAAGACGAAGGGTTTATGGTTATGGCGCCCGGGGGCGGCGAAGACATCGTTGACCGCCGCAACCAGGTGCGGCTCGGAGCGCCAGTTATGAGTCAGAATATAGCGGTTCTGAACCTGCCGGGAGGCGCGGAGGTAAGAAAAGAGATCGGCGCTGCGGAAACTGTAGATCGCCTGCTTGGGATCGCCGATGAGAAAGAGGATACTGCCCTCGCCGAAGACGGTCTGAAAGATGGCATACTGAACCGGGTCGGTGTCCTGAAATTCGTCGATGAGGGCGGCGCGATAGCGCCCACGCAGGGCCTGGGCCAGCGCTTCTCCTCCGGGTTTTTCCAGGGCCGTCCGGACTCGGAGCAGGAGGTCGTCGTAGGACTGGATATTTTGCTGCTCTTTCTTGAGGGGCAGCTCCCGTCGCAGGACACGGAATATCTCCGTTTTGAGATAAAGAAGCTGGTGGTCCATTTCCGTCGCCAAGGCTTGGGAAATATTCCATAACTCACCGCAGAGGTCAAAAAAAGGATGCTCCGGTGTCATCTGGTTCTTATTGGTCTTCTGTGTCAAAATGGCGGGAGTGAATTTGTCCAGACCGGGGAAGAGAGGGAAGCCTCCCTCCACCTTCAGCCATTGATCCATAAGGGAAATCAGGCCGTCAGGGTTTTTGTATGATGCCTTGTTCAACCCCGGACTTTTCAACTTGATGATAACTTCGGATCTGGCGGCGTCCCAAGATGCCTTGACTTTCCTCAGGGTATGGCGAAATATTTCCAGGGAATGGAACTCGGTCGGTCGGATCTCAGGCTGAATCCTGACATCGGGCTGGGTGAGGGAGTTCCTGATTATTTTCAGGAAAACATCGGGGCCGTATTTCTTCTCAAGGGCGTAGCGGATGAACTCCGGGACGGTCTCGTAGAAGTTCCGCCGCCAGAAATCCTCTACTATCTCCTCCGCCAGGGGCCTTTCGTCGGTAATCAGCTCTGTGTCAAACAGACTCAGGCTTTCAAAGGCATGTTCCCGCAGTACCTGCTGGCAGAAGCTATGAATGGTGAAGATGGGGGCTTCGTCGAAATTACGGAGGGCTGCCTTCAAGAGGCGTAAACTTTCTTGGGGATGGGCAAGGCCCCCGATGAGCCTCGCGATGAATTCATCCTCGGTGGTCCCCTCTTCCTGGGCTACTATGGCTGCCCTGATCTGCCGGCGGATACGATCCCGCAACTCCTCCGTTGCCGCCACGGTATATGTGACGACAAGGATCTGGTTGACCTTGAGCCGCTGCTCCAGGAGAAGTCGGAGAAAAATGGCCGTTATGGCGTAGGTCTTGCCTGTCCCGGCGCTGGCCTCGATAAGGTTGGCGCCAGTCAGGGGACTATGGACGAGATCGAAAGGCTGGGATTCACTCATTCTGGAAAGATCCATTCCCTTATCGTCATTATTTTATGATCTTGAATAAGTCCTTGGCCTTCGGGTCCGTTGCCGTTTTCAGGAGTTCAAATAGGGCCATCTCGGTGCTCGTCAGGATGGCGCCGGAGGCGAGAAGTTTCTGAATGCCGATTTCCCGGTTACGGGCAGTGCGGGAAGAAACGGCGTCGGCGACTAGGTAAACCTCATATCCCCGCTCCAACAGGTCCATGGATGTCTGATAGGCGCACACGTGGGCTTCGATACCGGAGACGAGGATCTGTTTTTTCCCTGAGGCGACCAGTGCATCCAGGAATTGTGCATCTCCGCAGCAACTGAAGCTGTTCTTGATTATCGGTTTTACATTGGGCATCAGACCGGCAAGTTCGGGGATCGTGGGCCCGATCTTGACTTGCTCCGTCAAAATAATGGGAATTTCAAGAATATTGATCCCCTTGATCAGTTTTGCCGTATTGGTCAGAAGAAATTCCTTTTCATCCATGGCAAGATAGAGATTCCCCTGGACGTCGATAACTGCCAGTAACGCCTCTTCCCGATTAAGCATTCCTTACCTCCTGGGCAATAATTTAATATGCTTGTAAAAGATTCCTAATTTCCTTTTTTATATAGTCATGCCGGTAAAGCCTTAATGATAAACGTTATCCCCATTCCTGGTGTGCGGGGAAGGGGGGATTCACTCCCGGTGCGCCGCATGACCGGACGGATGTATGCGCTTTCGGTAATCCCGCCCGGTAAACCGCGCTGGAAAGGGCTACTCCGGGCAGAATCTCCTTCAGGTAGGATGAGACGTTCAGAAGGGAGTCCAGGTCGATTCCTGTCTGTATCCCCATTTCATTGAACATGAATACCAGATCTTCGGTGGCGATATTTCCGGAAGCGCCGGGGGCGAAGGGACAGCCACCCAAACCTCCCAGGGCGGCGTCGAACCTCCTGATGCCGACATCATAAGCCCGCAAAGCGTTGGCGAGCCCCAGTCCTCTGGTGTTGTGGAAATGGACGGCAAAGTCGACTTCCGGGAAATCCCTGAGACAGGCAACTGTAATCTCTTCCACCTGGCCGGGATTGCCGAAACCAACGGTGTCGCACAGGGTGATCTCTTTGATGCCCATATTGGCGAGATTGCAAATATCTTTAAGAATATGGTCGGTAATCAAGCGCCCTTCTAAGGGACAACCGAAAACCGTAGCCAGGGCAACACAAAGTTCGACCGGCGTCTCGGCAGCCAGTTCCATTTGGATCGCTTCCAACTCTTTGAGCGACGCTTCCTTTGTCTGGCGGACATTGTTGAAATTGTGTGATTCGCTGAGGGAAAAGAAGAAGATCAACTTTTCAAAACCGCTTTTAACAGCTGCGCGGGCTCCCCGAAGATTAGGGACTAGCGCAGAAAATCTTACCTTCGGCAAGGCCATTATTCCCGCTGCCACCTCTTTCATATCCTGGAACTGTGGAATTGCCAGGGGGCTGACAAAGGCGCCGGCTTGAATTTCCTTCAGACCGCTGGCAGCCAGGCGCCTGATAAGAGAAATCTTCTGCGCCGTTTCCACAAAAGCTGTTACGTTCTGAAGACCATCACGGGGACCGACCTCGATTATGGCTACATCATGACCTGCTTTCATCTAACCTCTACGTTTGCGTAATTTATTCTTGACAGAAGTCGGTAATTTATATAAAAGTGGCCCTCATTGAATAAGTATGAAGGAGGAAGTTTTTTGGCCAACCATAAGTCAGCGATTAAAAGAATGAAGCAGAGCGAAAAGCGTCGCCTGCTGAACGCGTCTATTCGTTCCAGTGTAAAAACGGAGATCAAGTCCATTGTCAAGGCGGTCGATAAGAAGGAGCAGGACAGCGCCAAAGAGGCTCTTATTGCCGTGATTCCCAAAATCAGCAAGGCTGCCGCCAAAGGCATCTTCCACAAGAATAATGCCTCCCGCAAGATTTCCCGACTAACCAGGAAAGTGAACGCCCTCCAGGCAGCAACCTGATCAGAAGCCCGACATCATCATGCGATATGCCCTCTCAGCGGTGTCCCTGGATAGCTTTGAGAGGGCGTTTTTACGAGCCGTTTCCGTGACGCTGAGACTGGCCACCGGGTATTCCTGAATCCCGGAAAAATTATCATTCTTCCAGATAATTTTCTTTGTCCTTCTGTCCACAAAGGAGAGTTCAAGCGTTATCGTCATCCGTTCTTCCGCGGCCAGATTCGTCGTCCGGGTCGAGAGCGGGGCTGTCGAGATGCTTTTAACCGCGCCCTGGAAAAGGGCGTCGGCCTGATCTTCGCTGTCGACAATCTTGAACCGTTGTCCCCGGACAAACCAGTCAGTGATGGCCAGGCGGATAGTATCCTCCAGGTTGGCTTCGTTGGTCCGGTTAGCGAAAGGTTCGATGAAAACCTTCCTGACATCCGGATCGATATGTTCTCCCCCGGGCGAGAAACTATAGCCGCAGCCGCTCAGCATCAGGAGCATGGTGAGCAGGATGATAACCCTGGGAATGGCGATTCCGGTTTTCATTTTAGCCCTGTACGACAATATTCAGTAATTTTCTCGGTACGTAAATCTCTTTGAGGACCTTTTTCCCTTCGAGCATCTTGACTATCTTTTCATCGGCTCGGGCCAGCGATTTGATTGACTCCTCTTCTTCATCGATGGGCACAGAGATACGGCCCCTCACCTTACCGTTTATCTGGATGACGATGGTTATTTCCTCCTCCGTAGCCACGGAGGGGTCATATTCCGGCCAGGGAGAATCGGCGGCATTGGCCCTGTTTCCCATCATTTCCCACAGCTCTTCGGAAAAATGGGGAACCGTGGGCGCCAGCAGCAACAGCAGGGAGTCAACGGTCTCCCTGATTACCGACAGGGCGGTCAAATCCTCTTTCGCCGGCCGGGGAACCTGATAAAGGGCATTGACAAGCTCCATGACGGCGCTGATGGCAGTGTTGAAATGAAATCGGTCATCGATATCTCTCGTGACCTTACGAATCGTCTGGTGAGTTTTTCGCCGCAGGTTTTTCAGATCACCGTCGAGAATGCTGCCGCCGTCAAAGGGAGCAATATCACTGATGTCATCAAGATAGTCCGTAACGATACGCCAGGTACGGTTGAGGAAGCGATAGGAGCCTTCCACCCCCTGGTCGCTCCATTCCAGGTCTTTCTCCGGAGGGGAGGCAAACAGGCAGAAGATCCTGGCGGTATCGGCGCCGTAACGTTCGATCAGATAATCTGGATCGACAACATTCTTGATGGATTTGGACATTTTTTCCGTCTTCCCGACGACAATCTCCTCCTGACAATGGATACACCGGCCTTCTTTGGCCTCATCGGGATAGAGATAACCATGGTTCCTGCATTTCATGGTTTCCTTGCAAACCATTCCCTGGGTCAGGAGATTGGTAAAAGGTTCATCGACGCCTATAACTCCGAAGTCCCTCAGTACCTTCGTGAAAAACCTTGAATACAGAAGATGGAGGATGGCATGTTCGATGCCTCCGATGTACTGATCCACTGGCATCCAGTAATCAAGGGCCTTTCGGTCTAATCCCGGTTTGTCATTGAAAGTTGCGCAGCAGAATTTGTCAAAATACCAGGATGATTCGACAAAGGTATCCATGGTGTCCGTTTCCCGGCGCGCCGGCCCTTTACAATGGGGGCATGACGTTTTTACAAAGGATTCATGCTTCGCCAGTGGCGATCCGCCTTCACCGGTGAGCTCCACGTCTCTGGGTAAAATGACGGGAAGATCCTGCTCGGGCACCGGCAGGGCCCCGCACTTCTCGCAGTAAACGACAGGAATGGGGGCGCCCCAGTATCGCTGTCTTGATATTCCCCAATCCCGCAGGCGGTACTGGATAGTCTTTTTGCCCCGGCCCAGAGATTCCAGATGTTCGGCAATCTTATCCAGAGCCTTCATGTTTTCCATTCCGTTGAAGGGACCGGAATTGACAAGGATGCCTTCTTCTACATAGGCCTCGGTCATTGTATGGACATTCAGTGCTTTTTTGGGCGGCTGAATGACCACAATCAAGGGAAGATTGTATTTTTTGGCGAACTCAAAGTCCCGCTGGTCATGGGTAGGCACAGCCATGACGCAGCCGGTGCCGTAATCAGCGAGGACAAAATTGGCGGCGTAAATGGGCATCTTGTTTTTTGTAACCGGATTTAAGCAATAGGTGTCAAGAAAGATGCCTTCCTTCTCGTAGTAATCGGATATCCGCATTACCTTGTCGTGTTTCTTGATCTTATCCACCCATTCCTTGACCTCACCCTCCCGCTCTTTCCCCTTGACAAGTTCCATAACCAGGGGGTGCTCGGCGGCAATGAGCATGAAGGTGGCGCCGAAAATCGTATCCTGGCGGGTCGTGAAAACCTTGATGTCCCCCTTGCCGTCCGCCATGGGAAAGGAGAGTTCACAACCGTGGCTCTTCCCGATCCAGTTCCTCTGCATGGTGAGGACCCTGTCCGGCCAGCCGGGAAGGCGATCGCAGTACTCAAGGAGTTCTTCCACATAAGAGGTGATCCGGAAAAACCACTGATCCAGCTCTCTTGGTGATACTTCGTTTGAGCAACGCCAGCAGAGACCAGCCTCTACCTGCTCGTTGGCCAGGACGGTCTGGCAGTCGGGGCACCAGTTGACCATGGAAGTTTTTTTGTAGACGAGGTCTTTCTCGTACATCCACAGAAAAAAAAGCTGCTCCCAACGATAATATTCAGGTTCGCAGGTGGAGATTTCCCGGTCCCAGTCGTAACTGAACCCCATGCGTTTAAGCTGTTTTTTCATGTGGCTGATATTTTCATTTGTCCAGACGGAGGGATGGATGCCGTGGGCAATGGCGGCATTTTCCGCCGGCATACCGAAAGCATCCCAACCCATGGGATGGAGGACGTTGAATCCCCGCATCCGCTTGTAGCGGGCAACAACATCGCCGATGGTATAATTACGGACGTGTCCGATATGGATTTTCCCGGAAGGATATGGGAACATTTCGAGGAGGTAGTATTTTTTCTTTTGCTCGTCTTCCTTCACAGAGAAGGTCTTGTCTGTTTCCCAGTGCCGCTGCCACTTCTCTTCTATCTGCTGAGGGGTGTATTTAGCGTTCATAGACTACTCCCAGAATGATTTTTCTTTTCAGTAACACAGGAGAAGAATGTTTTCAATAAAGATCAACATGAAAAAGGGGCCACGCCGCCGAGATTGCCCCGGCGCCCGTAGCCCCTCATTCAATGAAATGTGAGATTTGTTTATGCTGCCGCCTTTTTAAGTTGCTTAACCATATCCGTCTTTTCCCATTTATACCCGTCCATGAACAACGTTTTGGGGATGCCCCTGTAGACACTGGCATTCAGAAGTCCGAAACGGGTGATCATTCCTCCGGGGGTCAAATCGAAATTATTCTCAATGATTTTCTCTAATTTTCCGTCCGGAATGACGCCGGTCCCAAAGGTGTTGACGTAGATCGAAAAAGGTTTGGCGATGCCGATGGCGTAGGCCAACTGGACGGAGCATTTTGCCGCCAGACCGGCGGCGACGATATTCTTGGCCACATAACGGGCCCCGAACGCGGCGGAACAGTCCACCTTTTCCGGGGATTTATTTACAACAGATCCGCCTCCGAGCTGCGCGCCCGGATAACCACCATAAAACTGGACGACCAGCTTGCGCCCCGTTACCCCTGAATCAGCAGCGCTACAGGAATTGAGGGCGTTCCATTCTCCCGTCGGGTTGAAGAGAAATTCCGTCTTCTTGTCGACCCAGTCCTTCAGGCATTCAAAGGCAATCTTTTTGGCCCGATCCTTGACCGTGTTCTTGCTTCCCTTGACGTATCGGTAGTCAATGGAATTGGACATGAGAACCTTGACCAGGCGTTTCGGTTTACCCGTTTTTTCATCGTAATCTATGGAAACCTGTCCCTTGCCGTCGGGGGCGAAGATCGGGTCCTGGCAGTCTTCAAAAGCGCGCATGAGCCTGCTTACAAGTACATAGGGCAGGGGAAGGAGTTCCGGTGTTTCATCACAGGCAAAACCGTACATGATCCCCTGGTCACCGGCGCCAATTTCTTTGCACTTGTTCAGTTCCATGCTCGTCCCGATGTTGATGTCCGGGGATTGGGGAATAATGGCGTTAAGGACGCCCATGAGATGACCATTGAGACCCACGGCGGCGTGGTTGTAGCCAATATCCAGGACCGAATCCCGGGCGATTTTATCGATATCTACGTAAACCCTGGTCCTGACTTCACCCCCTACGAGGCATATCCCTTTTCCAAGGAATACTTCGATGCCGCAATGGGGCATGTTGCTGAGATCCATTCCCAGCTTTTTTTCCTCATCCAGGATAGCCGCGATGACATTGGCGGCAATGATGTCCGCCACCACATCCGGATGGCCAATCTTGATGCTTTCCGAAGAAATCTGCATACTTTGTCTCCTTTTCACGAATTAAGTTACCGGCAAAAAAAAACCCATGCGCAAGCACGGGTTCAATTCAGTCACCATCAGTGCTTTAGCACATTTATAGAGCGGAGCAATTTACTTTTAAATCACCGCTTTCACTGACCATCTATCACATAAAAACACATTGTCAAGGGTTTTTTGTCAGTTTATCCATATAAAGAGCATCGAGGATGCCATTAATAAAAGCTCCTGAATTCTCCGATCCGTATATTTTCCCCAGATCGATGGCCTCGTTCATAGAGACTTTCGGGGGGATATCTTCACAGAACATAAGTTCATAAACGGCCATTCGGAGGATACTCTTGTCCACCCTCGACATCCGTTCGACGGACCAATGCTCTGAGTAGTTTCGGATAATGCCGTCAATTTGATCGATGTTTTCCCAGGTTCCCTTCACGAGATGAAGGGCGAACTGCCTTGCCCCTTCATCTCTGGGAAGTTGTTTTCCCAAATCTTCGTGATTTTCCAGGATTGACCAAAAAATCTCAAGGATCTCGGATACATTTCGTTCCTGAAGATCCATTCCGTACAGGACCTGCAAGGCAAATTCCCGCGCCCTTCTTCTTTGTTGCATGGGCTGTCTTAGATCTTTCTAAAGAGATCGACCATTTCGATTGCGGCCATGGCGGCATCCCAGCCTTTATTGCCCGCCTTTGTGCCTGCCCGCTCGATGGCCTGTTCAATCGTATCCGTGGTCAGGACGCCAAAGGAAACAGGAATCTCGGTTTCTAGCCCCACGCTGGCTATTCCTTTAGACACCTCGGAGCTGACGTATTCGAAGTGGGGCGTCGCCCCGCGAATCACCGCTCCTACGCAGATAATGGCATCATAACGGCCGCTTTTTGCCAGCTTTTTCGCTGTTATCGGCAGTTCAAAGGCTCCGGGGACCTTGAAGAGCTGAATGTCTTTTTCATCCGCCCCGGCCCTTGTCAAAGCATCAACAGCCCCGTCGATGAGTCTGCTGGAGATAAAATCGTTGAATCGGCTTGCTGCGACGGCAAACTTCATCCCCTTGGCAATTATTTTTCCTTCAATAACTTTTGGCATGCTCAGCCTCCATTGGTAAATTTATATCAAGTGCCCCATTTTTGCTTTTTTAGTCGTTAAGTAACGAATATTGTTCTCATCCGGTTCGATGACAATGGGCACCCGACCGGTAATGGTGATGCCGTAGCCTTCGAGGCCAACTATTTTCTTGGGATTGTTGGTCATCAGCCTCATTTTCCGGACCCCCTGATCGGCGAGGATTTGAGCGCCAAGGCCGTAATCCCGCAGATCGGCCTTAAAGCCGAGCTCAATGTTGGCTTCGACGGTATCCTTCCCTTCTTCCTGTAAGGCATAGGCCCTGATCTTGTTTACGAAGCCAATGCCTCTGCCTTCCTGACGCATGTAAACGATAACGCCTTTTCCTTCCGCTCCCACCATCTCCATGGCTTGGTGGAGCTGATCGCCGCAATCGCAACGTTCCGACCCAATGACATCCCCGGTGAAGCACTCGGAATGGACACGGACGAGAACTTCGTCTTCCGGTTTGATATCTCCCTTTACCAGGGCGACATGCTGCATATCGTCCACATCGTTTTCATAAACCGTTACCGTGAACATCCCCCCAAAACGGGTCGGAATATTGGCGGTGGCGGCGCGTCGTATCATGGACTCATGCTGCATGCGGAAATCGATGAGGTCGGCAATCGTGGCAATTTTAAGATCGTGTTCTTTGGCAAAAATCTCTAAATCGGGCATACGGGCCATGGTTCCGTCGTCCTTCATGACTTCACATATGACACCGGTAGCCTTGAGCCCGGCGATGCGGGCCAGATCAACAGACCCTTCCGTTTGCCCGGTTCTTACCAGAACACCACCCTTTTTTGCCCGGATGGGGAAGATGTGTCCGGGGCTTACCAGGTCATCGGCCTTGGCGCCATCGGCCACTGCGGCGCGAATGGTAGTGGCGCGATCAAATGCCGAAATACCCGTGGTAACTCCCTTCTTGGCCTCGATGGAAATAGTGAAAGCCGTACCGAATCGGGAGCGGTTGTCCCTCGCCATGGGCATTAAATGCAGGCGGTCGGCATGTTCTTCCGTCATGGTCAGGCAAATCAGCCCCCGGCCATGTCGAGCCATGAAATTGATGGCCTCGGGGGTTACAAATTCGGCGGCCATGCAAAGGTCGCCCTCATTTTCCCGGTCCTCGTCATCAACGAGGATGATCATCTTGCCATTACGAATGTCTTCAATGGCTTCTTTTATCGTACTTACACTCATTATTCACCTCAAGAAACCGTGTTCTGCCAATAACTTCCAATCCACAGGCGATCTGCCGCCGTGATTTTTCATCATTAACTTTTCTAAATACTTACCGATAATATCCGTTTCGATATTCACCGGCTCCGATACCCTTTTCGAGCCCAGAGTTGTCCCCTGGGAAGTATGTGGAATCATGGTAACATGGAATTGGTTCCGCATACAGCGATTGACCGTCAGACTGATCCCGTCGATGGCGATGGATCCTTTTTCTACAACATATTTCATGAGCTGTTCCGGGACTTCAAATGTGAAGAGGACGGACTTTGTCCGGACGGTCTTCTCCACGATTTTGCCAATACCGTCCACATGCCCCAAGACAAGATGGCCGCCTAAGAAATCGGTAAGACGCAGGGCCTTTTCCAGGTTCACCCAATCGCCGGTCTTAAGCAGCCCCAGATTGGTCTTGGCCAGGGTTTCGCCAGAGACATCTGCGGAAAAACCTTTCGCCTTTTTCTGTGTTACCGTAAGGCAGGCCCCATTAACAGCGATGCTGTCTCCAGTTTTGACATCTTCGAGGGGAAGGTCGGTACTAACGGTCAGCATCGCCTCTTCTCCCTGTCTGACCAATTGGGCCAATGTTCCCTTTGCCTGGATAATACCGGTAAACATAAATGAAGTCAGCCGTCCTTTTTCATATTCAGTAAATCTTTTAGTTCATCAAGGAAATCGTTGACGTCCCGGAACTGCCGGTAAACTGATGCGAACCTGACGTAGGCTACGGCGTCAAGTCTTTGCAGCTCTTCCATGACCTTTTCCCCGATCACGGATGAAGAGATCTCCTTGCCCAGACTTTCCTGGCATGCCCGCTCGATTTGATCCACAACGCCATCGATCTCGTCCACGCTGATCGGTCTTTTTTCCAGGGCCTTGATTAGGCCATTGCGGATCTTCATCCGATCGAATGGTTCCCGCCGCCCGTCCTTCTTGACGACCATGGGCAGAACATCTTCGACCACCTCGTAGGTGGTGAAGCGCTTGCTGCACGCCAGGCACTCGCGTCGCCGACGGATGGCGTTTCCGTCCTTGCTTATTCGGGAGTCGATAACGCGGTTCTCCCCGTTATGGCAAAAGGGGCATTTCATGTCAGACGCACTCCTACTCCTGCCTCCTGGAGGATCTCCTCTGCCATGGTGTCTCGATAACCATCCTGGATCAGCACGGAGCGGATGCCGGCGTTGATGATCATCTTAGCGCAGATGATGCAGGGATGATTGGTACAGTAAAGAACGGCGTCTTTAACGCTGACCCCGTGAAGGGCAGCTTGGATGATGGCGTTCTGCTCGGCGTGCAGGCCGCGACAGAGTTCATGGCGTTCCCCCGAGGGTATATTATGCTGCTTGCGAAGGCATCCCAGATCAAGGCAGTGACGCAACCCCGTCGGGGCGCCATTGTATCCTGTGGCCAAGACGCGCCGGTCCCGTACCAGGACGGCGCCGACCTGCCTGCGGATGCAGGTGGAACGTTTCGCCACCAGAGCCGCGATATTCATAAAATATTCATCCCATGTGGGCCGCTCCGATCGGCCGTCGCCCAATTTCGTCTTTTCTTCTATCCACATTGTGGTCGTCCTCTATATGGCGGTTGATAGATCAGAGGGGCGTTCGGAAAAGGGAAGATGAGGGATGACCACCTTTTTCCCGAAGGAAAATGGAGGGCTGTCCAGGTTTTTGCCCGATCTTTTGTAAGTTCATCGGTTTTCAAAACTTGATGTCACCAATCGTTCCGGATACAGGGGAAACATTCCGCAGAGATCCTGTACGCTACTGCGGATTTCCCGGATCTTTTCCTGGTTCTTGATGTCCTTGAGAATCCGGGCGATAAAACCGGCAATGATCTTCATCTGTTCTTCCTTCATGCCTCTCGTAGTGAGGGCCGGAGTTCCCAGACGGATACCGCTGGTGATCTGCGGTCCCTGGGTATCAAAGGGGATACCGTTCTTGTTGACTGTTATTCCTGCCTGATCAAGGACCTCCTGGGCGTCTTTGCCGGTAATGCCCTTGTCCGTCAGATCCACGAGCATCAGATGATTGTCCGTGCCTCCGGAGACAAGACGGAATCCCTCAGTGACAAGGGACTCGGCCAGGGTGTGGGCGTTCTTGACGATTTGCATCTGATAGTCCTTAAAATCTGCCGACAGGGCCTCCTGGAAGGCGACAGCCTTGGCAGCGATGACATGCATCAGCGGTCCTCCCTGCATTCCCGGGAAGACGCGGCTGTTGATAGCAGCGGCGCGATCCTGTTTGCACATGATCAGACCCCCACGGGGGCCCCGGAGAGTCTTGTGGGTTGTCGAGGTCACAAATTCGCAGACGGGGACAGGAGAGGGATGAAGTCCTGTAGCCACAAGACCGGCGACATGGGCGATGTCGGCCATGATGGCCGCCCCTACCATATCGGCAATTTCTCTGAATTTATTAAAATCAATGGTCCGTGGATAGGCGCTGGCCCCCACGACAATCAATTTGGGCTTGTGTTTTTTTGCCTGGGCTTCAACTTCATTAAAGTCGATGGTTTCGCTTTCCCGGGAGACGCCGTAGGCCACAACATTGTAAAGCCGTCCGGAGAAATTGGCCGGACTGCCGTGGGAGAGATGCCCTCCGTGGGAGAGGTTCATGCCGAGGATAGTGTCTCCCGGCTGAAGTACCGCAAAATACACCCCCATGTTGGCCTGGGTTCCGGAATGGGGCTGGACGTTTACATGGTCGGCGCCGAAGAGCTTTTTACAGCGTTCGATGGCCAGGGTTTCCACGACATCGACATATTCGCAGCCTCCGTAATAGCGTTTGCCCGGATAGCCCTCGGCGTATTTATTGGTCATGATGCATCCCTGGGCTTCGAGGACCGCTTCGCTGACGAAGTTTTCCGAAGCAATCATTTCCAGTTTGCAGGCCTGCCTAACCGTTTCTTCCCAGATGGCTTTCGCAACCTGCGGATCGGTACTAAATAAAGATGGCATGAATCCTCCTAAGCGGGGTCATAATTTTTTCATCAATTTTTGTTCAATAGCCCTTATCTTGTCAATGCGTCTCTGATGGCGCCCCCCTTCAAAGGGGGTTTGCAGCCATGTTGTAACGATCTTCAGGGCCTCGTCACGGTTGGTTGTTCGACCGGCAAGAACGAGAATGTTACTGTCGTTATGCCGGCGGCTCAGGGCGGCCATCTCCTCGTCCAGGCCAAGGGTTGCCCGGGTCCCCGGGAATTTGTTGGCGACAATTAACATCCCGGCGCCGGAGCCGCAGATAAGGATGCCCCGGTCATATTGGCCGGAAGAAATCTTCCCTGCCACGACAGCGGCATAATCGGCATAGTCCACCGGATTTCCATCGCCGGTTCCCTCGTCTACCACGATCCATCCCTGGTGGGAAAGGAAAGATTTCACATCTTCTTTCAAAAAGAAACCGGCGTGGTCGGCTGCAATAACGATTTTTTCCATCACGGTTGAAACTTTTTCAAGATTAAGACGGCATTGGCGCCGCCGAACCCGAAGGTGTTGGACATAACCGTCCGGAGGTCCTTTTTTCTGGCGATATTGGGAACAAAATCCAGTTCCCCCGCTGCCGGATCGGGTTGATTGAGATTGATCGTGGGTGGTACAATGCCTTCCTCAATCGCCTTGACGGCAAAGACGGCTTCCACGCCCCCGGCGCCGCCCAGCATGTGTCCGGTCATGGATTTTGTGGAACTGACCAGGATACGGGAAACCTGGTCTCCGAAGACGTTGTGAATTGCTTGGGCTTCATAGATGTCATTGATGGGCGTCGAGGTGCCATGGGCGTTGATGTAATCGATATCCGCCGGTAGCATTGCCGCGTCCCGCAAGGCAGCAGTCATGCAGCGGGCCGCCCCTTCATGACCGGGGGGAGGGGCCGCCATGTGAAAGGCGTCGCTGGTGATGCCGTAACCGGCGATTTCCCCGTAAACTTTTGCCCCCCGTTTTAGGGCATGGTGATATTCCTCAAGGATCAAGATACCACAGCCTTCGGATAGGACAAAGCCATCTCTATCAGCGTCAAAGGGCCGGCTGGCCTTTTCCGGGTCGTCATTCCGGGTGGATAACGCCCGCATGGCATTAAAGGCGCCCACTGCCAAGGGACAGACTACGGCCTCAACACCGCCCGCCACCATGACATCCGCGTAATCCCAGGCAATCATCCGGAATGCGTCCCCGATGGCATAAGTTCCAGAGGCGCATGCAGTGACCGGGCAGTTGATAGGTCCTTTAAGTTGATAGCGAATCGATACATGGCCGGCGGCCAGGTTGGCTAAGGCCGCGGGGATCGCAAAAGGAGAGATTCTTCGGGGACCGGCCCTGAGGATGTTTTCCTTTTCTTTTTCGAGTGTGGGGAGACCACCGATTGCCGAACCGATAATTACTCCGGCTCGTTCTGCCTGATCGTTCGCAATGTTCAGAACAGCGTCGTTCATGGCCATATCGGCGGTAGCCAGGGCATAGACGATAAAATCGTCGTATCTGCGAAGCTCTTTCTTGTTTACATGGACAAGAGGGTCGAAGTTCTTGATTTCACCGGCTATCTTTGTTTCATGGGCGGAGCAGTCAAACTTTGTGATGGGTCCGATGCCGGAACGTCCGGAACAGACGCCCTCCCATGCTTCCCCAACTGAATTGCCAATAGGGGTAAGCGCCCCGAGGCCAGTGATCAATACCCGTCTTTTCAATGATCGACTCCCGGTGAATTAAAGATACTACTTGACCCCTTTGGTTTTCAGAAAATCAATAACGTCCTGTATGGTGCGAATCTTATCCAATTCATCATCGGAGATCTGAATTCCGAAATTTTCTTCCATTTCCATGATTAGTTCAACGATGTCCAGGGAGTCCGCCCCGAGATCATCGACAAATGATGCCTCTGGAACACACTCTTCGCGGGTGACTCCCAGTTGTTCCATGATTAGCTCAATGACCTTTACCTCAAGCGTCATATCCTTTTCCTCCTGAATAGTTAATTGATGATTGTTCCGATTACATATATAATCCGCCATCAACGCGGATGACTTGACCGGTAATGTAAGCGGCTTCTTCCGAGGCAAGAAAGATGACCATCCCCGTAATATCTTCTGGTGGGTCACATCATTGCCATCGGGATTTACTTTTTCCAGATTCCTTCTTGATGTCTTTCGGGAAATCAGCCGTCATATCTGAAAGAATAGAGCACTTTCCCCTGACCTAGTCGCTCTCTCCTGCGCTTGGCGATTGCCCCTTAGCCTAAGCTGTTTTCACGAGGGAAAGGACTTCTCTGCCCTTGTAAGTGCCGCACTTGGAACAGGCACGATGGGGCATTTTATTCTCGCCACACTGGGGACAAAGTGAGATGGCCGGTGAGCTCAGAAAATCATGCGATCTTCTCTTGTTTCTCCTCGTTCGGGAATGTCTTTTTACTGGGTTTGGCATGGTTGTTATCCTCTTTAATAAAGTTTGTTTATGACGTCAGTTTCAGCTTTTTCAAAACGGTCAATCTCTCATCGATGCGACCCGATGGACAGTTGCATGCTCCGAGGTTGAGATTGGCACCACAGTCGGGGCATAAGCCCCGGCAATCTTCCTTGCAGAGAACTTTAATTGGTATCTGGAGAACAATTTGCTCGTAAATCAGGGGATCGCAATCCACGATTTCCCCTTCATAGTAGCCGTATTCCAAGTCCTCTTCACTTAATTCTATTTCTTCCCGGCTCTCCTCAGGCGTGGCCGGTACAAGGGTATAACGAAAAGGTGTACTAACCGGCAGCACGGCCGTCTCCAGGCATCTAGAACAGCTCAGATGGATGACCGTATCAAGGGCGCCGTTCAATAAAACGGTTTGTTGTAATTTTCTTACGTTACATGTTAAGTGAATTTCGTCCAGAGCAAAATCACTTTCAACCAAGTCGCCAAAGATTGTCTGCAGCCAATTCCGGTCTTTCATTGTCCGGATGTCCAGCCCTTCCTCGGGGATGGTATTTATATTGATCTTCATTGCTCCATTCCCTTCGTGTCCGCTTTGAGAACGCCTTCTGGATTTTATTATCGATAAAGAATAAGGTTCAATAAAGGGTCGGATTAAATTATAAAATTGTCACGATGTCAAGAATAATTTCTTGAAATCTGACTTGACAAACATCCACCGCCAAACCTATAAGACATTATCAATTTAATCAGAAGTGGGTGAATTATGGATCAACATAAAGAAATCAGGACAAGATTTGCCCCATCGCCAACCGGGTATCTTCATGTCGGGGGGGCAAGGACGGCCCTTTTCAATTGGCTATATGCACGTCATCACCAGGGTAAGTTCGTGCTGCGCATTGAGGATACGGATCAGATAAGGTCCACAGAGGAATCGACGCAGGCCATTCTCGATGCCATGACCTGGCTCGGTCTGGAATGGGATGAAGGACCCTTTTATCAAGCCCAACGTGTTGATATCCATCGTGAAATGGTTGGTAAGCTCATTGATGAAAGACAGGCCTATTACTGTACATGTTCTCCCGAAGAACTTGAAGAAAAGAGAAAAGAGGCCCTTCGCGCCGGCAGAAAACCCAAGTATGATGGCGCCTGCCGTGAAAAGGGGCTTACAAGATCGGCCGATTCAGTTGTTCGTTTCCGTTGCCCAGATTACGGGGTGACCGTTGTTAATGATGTTATCAAAGGGACGATTACCTTCAATAATGAAGAGCTTGACGATCTCGTGATCGAAAGGGCTGATGGCTACCCCACTTACAATTTTGCGGTGGTTGTGGATGATGCTCAGATGAAAATAACGCATGTCCTCCGTGGGGATGATCATGTCAACAACACGCCCCGCCAGATACTCCTCTATGAGGCACTTGGCTATGAGGTGCCTTATTTCGGTCATGTGCCGATGATCCTTGGGTCCGACAAGGCAAGGCTGAGTAAACGTCATGGAGCCACGTCGGTGATGGCTTACCGGGATATGGGATACCTGCCGGAAGCCCTGGTAAATTACCTGGTCCGGTTAGGGTGGTCCCACGGGGATCAGGAAATATTTTCCATGACCGAGTTGGTTGATCTCTTCGATCTAAGCGCCGTTGGCAAGTCGGCAGCAATCTTTAATCCTGAAAAGCTACTCTGGCTGAATGCCCACTATATCAAAGAATATCCACTGGAGGAACTTGCGTCGGCAATAAAACCTTTCTGGATTGACAAAGGATTGGATGTCTCGGATTGGGACTTCATGAGCCATGCGGCAGATGACTTGCGGAGCAGGTCTAAGACCCTGGTGGAAATGGCAGATAGCGGTGAGTTTTACTTCACCGATGAGGTGACATACGATCCCGAAGCGGCTAAAAAATTTCTTACGTCGGAAATCGTAGAGCATCTGCAGGCCATCACCAGGGAGCTTCCTCAGTACTCGGACTACTCAAAGGCGGGTGTAGAGCAATTCCTGCGCCGCTTCACGGAAGAGAGGGGTGTGAAGCTGAAGATCATTGCCCAGCCCATGCGTGTGGCCCTAACAGGCAAGACCGTCAGCCCCGGGATCGATGATGTCATGATCACCCTTGGCAAGGAGCGGGTGATCAGAAGACTTATAAAGGCGGTACAGTTTATATCCAACGCCGGCACCGCCTGATTTTCACCTTGACAATTGAAGGATTATTGAATAGATACTGCTCCTCTAGCAACCATGGTCCTATCGTCTAGTGGTTAGGACGCTGGCCTCTCACGCCGGAAACCGGGGTTCAAGTCCCCGTGGGACTACCATGAATGAAAACAAGTGGTTAGAAAGAAATTTCGACTCCTTTTTTCTTTTTATTAAAACCCTTCCCCAGCAGACAAAAAAGATTATTCCATTTCCGTACCACCCCCCCTCTGCCTATAGCCACTGCCTAACCTGGCCTCAATGGGCCTCCGGCTGACACTCGTAAATGCGTTGTGGGCGACGATCTCAGGGCGTGGTGGATCAATCGGCCTTTTCTCCTGGGGGCGATGTGGTAGGGAGTAAGCACCTGGACAAGATATTGGGCGGAATTCCTTGCTGCCTTTCAAATGGAAATCAGCGCGGCTTCAGTTGGAAAGACATGTAGGTGGCCGGCAAACTGTCCACCTTGTGCTAAAAAGATTAGCTGTAATATTTGAAGATAACCAATCGAAGTCTAGTATCACCGACCCTGATTTTTCGATGATATCCCTTGACAGTCAAAAACATCCCTCATATACTCCAACCCACCAATAGCAATGCCTTATCAATATAATAAATCATCGAAAACCGGCGGGTGGCCTGAATAAAAAATAAACTTTGGGTTGACTGGGCAAAGCCGTTGTGCAGATCGCCGCAGTCCTGGTACCGGTAAATGACATTTCATACGCAGTGACCGCTAGTCGAATTCCCTTGAGCCCCAAGTCTCCAAGACCCGGTCTTGATAGTGGAAGACCGGGTCTTGGTAGGGTTTTTAGGGGCATCAGTGGCGGTGGTTCTCGGAATTTCGGAATTTGGCCCGCTGGGCAGGTAAGGGCACGCCTTTCTACAGCTCGATGACGGGTATTGACGAGTAGACCTTGGCCGCATACTCTCGGACGATGCTTCGGATACAGCATACTGGGATGAGTAAGCTCTCCCAGAGTGACAACGAGATAGCCACATCTGTCTCCTCCTGTTCCCAGGTTATGGGCCAAGGGGCGAGGACGAGGGCGGCGATCTTTTCCGCATGATGAGGCGGCAGAAAGGGGGAGACCATTCCGTCCGCCATCCCGAAAACATCGACGGGATCGACTGTCTGTGGATTGGTCGCGGCGTGATCGATGGCTTTTCGGGAAAGCGAGAATGTCCTTCCGATGTGGAGATAGTCGGCGTGCGTGAGGCGATGATCTCCCAGGCAGCTGCAAAGCATCAGTCGGTTACCGATGGCGAGTGAAACACTCTTTTGCACGATAACGCCCCGCGGAAGGACATCCTGCGTTTGTTTGGCGCTGTGGGTTGCCGGGTGGCGGACGATCCGTTGGTGCAGAGGACGTCCGAATGGTCCGGAAACATGGCCGCGCGCAACCGCCGAAGCCAGCTCTGTAACGGCCACCTCGTAGATCAGGCGGAGCCCTTCGGCCGGAAGCGTCGATGCGCCCAGCCTTTGTTCCCGCTCGAGCAGGGGTTCTGTTCCTGAGCGGGTGCCATCCTGTAGCCAGCGCTCGAATACGAGTTCCAGCGGTATGATCTGCGCCAAGTCGGCCTCGGTAAAAGCGAGTTCCGGTCCGCTGAGGATGCGGCTGCTTGCGTTGTTATCGGATGAAAGCATAATAACGTTTCTATTGACCGATGGAGTCCGATTCGAACGGATGCTGTAAAAGCCGGTTAAATTTCCGGAAATGGGGAAACGCGTTTCTTATTCGCGAAATGCTTTTGCTCGCATCATTCAAGCGCCATACCGACCCAGCTCAAAGCGTCAACGAATGTGTGCATGGATTCAATTAGATCTTTTTATGTCCGATGATGAATATACAGATCTATTTTTTTTCGGACTATAGATTATTCTTTGCTTTTGGCGGTAGGGAGTATAGGAACTCAGTTTTCTCAAGTCAAGAGGTATTTTGAGGTATTTTGAATCGAAACTCAGGGGCGGCGACACGGCCTGTGGTTCGTCGTCGGTCTTTCTGGAACCATCGGATCATCATTTTGGCGCATAGTTTGTCATGAAGGCAATTCGAGGCGCTTTTCGGACAGACCTCTCCGGTGCGCCTCAATTTCTAGATGCGTCATGCTTCGATGTAATCGTCCCAGGAGTATTGAGGATCCCCATAGAAGTGATCGTCATTTGTTTTTGGTTGAAAGCTTGGATACCAGTCCAAAATACCGGAGGAAGCTTCCACACCTCCTCGCATCCGAAAAATCTCTCTCCAAAATCTACATGTTTCAACCAAAAGAGAGGGCCACAGTTTAGACTGGCTAAAAAATACGCGGTATCTTAGCCGATAGCAAAGGACAAAAGGCCATAACGATCGCCCCAACTGCGAGTAAATTGCCTTTGAAAATATTCATCTCAGCAAAAATCGTTGACCATTTTACCTTCATGACGAACCGACCTAAGGCAATATCAAAAAGAAGCATAAATAATGATATGCCGAGGAATAAAAGGCCGCTATCGGAATTAATCCCCATCTGGGGGACGTAAAAATAACATATGAACAAGCAAATTAGCAAACTAGAGAACATTGATACCCTTTTTGCACGTACTACGCCAATCCGTTTGTTAAGAAAAACTGTTCTAGCGATCCCATTCAATGTCTCTCCAGACGCAACAAGAACATAAAAGCACGCAATATAAGCAATACCGGTAATATTCATTCTTATCCTTCTAATGTTATGATAAGCTGCCCCCCTCAAGTTGAAAACCTTTCTTCCGAAACAATCTCAGGCAGGCATTCGCAACACTTAAATCGATATTTGTTGTATGAATTAATTTTGTTAAAAGTACCAGATATCCATTGAGATTTCAAATAGATTATCGTCCATCATGTATACAGGTAATGGAATCTCTGTCATTATACCCTATCAGACAAAGCCTGATCTCCGGCATCGAATATCCTGATCCATATAAACGCCCATTTCTCATCCCATATTCATCCTTCCCCTGATTGTTAAAAATTGCCTTCGGGATTATCTTAGGGCCGCAAGAAAGAGAGAGGAGACATAAAGGCCATGACAACCATCAGCAACGAAAGAATCGAATTCAATCCTCAGAGAGATATCCTGGGGAAAACAATAGAGAGAAACAGGACCGGCAGGTTTCATATGGCAGGTCTCAAAGGATTATAAACCGTATCAAAAGAGAGAGGAGAAACGACCATGAAGAAGACAGGAGCCAAAAAAGGAGAAAGATTCGCAAAGAAGGTTGGCAAGACCTGGTTGGACCCCATGTGCACCCCGTTTGAAACCAGGTAGATAACAAAGGTAACGATTCTTTACTTATGAGAGAGGTAAAGAGACCGGATGCTACAAAAACCTGCCTCTCTCTGGTTAAGGGCGGAGTTGAACAGATTCCGCCCTTAGTTTTTCAGGAATAGACCGAAGCTCCGTGACACCATCTGACTCAGGTGCTTTTTCTTTTTGACCTTATCCAACATTTTCAATATACTTCCCCAAACAGATCTCGCCGATATCCAAGACAAGGAGCAATAAGTTGAATATAAAACCATGTAATGCCTGTCTATCAGTGTTTATGGTCATCTTGATCATCTTATGTTTTCCAGATACCTATGGTAATAGAATCTCCTGATAGAAGACGCTTTTTGATCGAGTCAGGATTGGCTGCCGCAGCATTGGTAGGAATTACTCTCGGTGAAGAGGGATTGAATGGATACTCCATCGTGAATGCGGAAACGGGAAATCATAGGATTGCCCCCATACAGTTGAGAAAGGCGCATATGGCAACAGAGAAAAGCTTTGATACCGGCAAGGTTAAAATCAATTATCTCGAAACGGGGCCGTCGGCCGGCGCACCGCTCGTCATGTTTCACGGAGGCGCTTGGTGCTGGCAGGAATACCTTTCTCTGATTCCCTCCATTGCTGCTAACTGGCATGTTTATGCCCTTGATTTGAGGGGTAATGGCAAATCAGGATGGGTAGCCAATCAATATAACCTTGAGGATTTCACTGGAGATGGTGTGATTTTTCTGCGCACATTGAACACCCCGGCTGTGCTCGTGGGACATTCCATCGGGGGAGTGGTTGCCTTGATGGTAGCCGCCCGGCATCCGGAGAAAACTAAGGCCGTTATTATTGAGGATTCGCCATTAACCATCGATAATTACAGAAATATCATCGCTTCATCACGGGAGATGTTTAATACATGGTTAAAATTGAAAAGCTCGGCGCGATCGGAAGAAGAATTGTCATGGGCATTGGCCAGAGAATATCGAGATTATCCTGGAGTAACGAGTCAATGGATCATGTTTTTTGCAGGATGCCTCTGGCAACTTGATCCAACCTTCTTCGATCCCCTTCTTTATGACTTTGAAGGGTTCATCAGAGGATATGACTATCAGGAAATCGTTAAACGGATTCAATGTCCCATATTGTTCCTGCGGGGTGAGACAAAGCTCGGGGCAGTAATGACCGATGGAGAAATAACCTGGCTCAAGAATAATTTCCGTAATGTAACCTTTGTGGAGATTTCAGGGGTCGGTCATCTCTTGCATTTACAGGATCAGGGGCAGATACCCGTACAAAAAGAAGTGATGTCTTTCTTATCAACTGTCGCAAAATAATGGTGGTTATTGACGATAAAATAAGGCCCAATCTTTCGATTGATTATCAATAGAAGATTTTCTTGACTTCTAATCTCATTAAGAACATAAAAAAGCGTTTAATAAGGCCTTGTCAATCGTTAAACAACCAATTTGAACCCTGTTTTGGAAGGGTGCCGCCATGAAGAGACTATTGAAACCCTGTTTCTGAAAAGAGGCGGGGTTTTTGATTTAGCATCCAAAGAGACCAAGATCATGAACGATGAAGCAAAAACCTCAGCGCAATCCATAGATGTGCTGTCGGCGCTTCGAAGCCGAGTTGCTCAGCTGGAACGCAACCTGTCGGAGGCGCTAACGGAGAAGGAGGTTCTGCGAGAGAGGGAAACGCATTTCCGACGGATGGTTGAAGACATCAGCGATGTAATCTTTGAGGTTGATCATCAAGGGGTGGTTCTCTACTTCAGCCCAATTGGGAAAGAAGTTTGGGGATACGATCAGGAAGATGTCATTGGGATTAATTTCATTGAACTTGTTCATCCCGATGATCGGGACATTCTGATCAAACGGTTTGTGGAACTCAGCAAGGGTGTGGAAAAACCGCTGATCTATCGAATCAAGAATAAAGCAGGTGAGTTCAGATGGGTGCGGACAAAAACAAAGCCCAGAATAGAAAATGGTGCATTTATTGGGGCCAGCGGAGCGCTTATTGACATTAACGATCAGAAGCGGGTGGAAAAGGCGCTGCGAGAAAGCGAGGAGAAGTTCTTCAAGGCTTTTCAGACAGCTCCCTATGCCATCACCATAACGCGCTCGGCAGACGGCAAGTTCATCGATGTCAATGACGCCTTCATCTCAATTACGGGGTTCAATCGAGGAGAAGCCCTTACCGACTCGTCCATCGGGCTGAAGCTGTGGGGAAATGAAGACGATCGACAGCGCGTAGTGGCTGACCTTCAAGCAGGCCATGACTTAGTGGGCCGGGAGGTCCTGTTCCGAGCGAAGAACGGTAGTGTCATCACTGGTTTGTTCTCTGCTCAGATAATTCAACTTAGTCTCGGACCATGTATTCTATCCAGCATCAACGACATCTCCGAACGCAAGCGGGCTGAAGCAAAACTCCAAGAAGCCCTTGACAGTCTCAGGAAAGCGTTTGGCACGATCATTCAGGTTATGGTGACCGCTGTGGAAACAAGAGATCCCTATACGGCCGGTCATCAGGATCGTTCGGCAGCTCTTGCTCGTGCCATTGCCACGGAAATGGGGCTTTCGCAGGATAAAATCGACGGCATCAGCATGGCGGGTTCCATTCATGACATTGGGAAGATGTCCGTCCCCGCGGAAATATTGTCCAAGCCGACAAACCTGACGGAGATCGAGTTTCCCCTGATTAAGGAACATGTCAAGAAGGGATTCGAGATGCTCAAGGATGTGGAATCGCCCTGGCCCCTGGCGGAGATAGTATACCAGCATCATGAGCGCATGGATGGTTCAGGATATCCAAGACACCTGAAAGGGGAAGAGATCCTCATCGAGGCCCGCATCCTTGCCGTGGCGGATGTTGTGGAATCCATGGCCTCGCACCGTCCCTATCGTCCCGCCTTGGGGATTGACGCCGCCTTGGCCGAGATTGAGAACAATAAAGGGACGCTTTATGACGCCGCTGTGGTGGATGTATGCCTGAGATTATTCCGTGAAAAAGGGTATCAATTACTGATTTCGATGTAGCACTATCAGCACATATTGGGGCCGTCGGGACGATCCTGGTTCATCATCCGTCTTGCCGGCACTGGGTATAATCCTGCTTTCCGGCATTGAACACCGGGAAAATGAAACTATAAGGATCTAACCATGACTAAGATCAAAGGAAGCGAGATTCGGAAAGCTGACCACCCGATTGATAATATATTTCTTGATCGCTGGTCACCGCGGGCCATGTCTGGTGAAGAAATTTCCGAGGCGGAGCTTATGTCGCTGTTTGAGGCGGCAAGATGGGCGCCGTCAGCCAACAACAATCAACCATGGCGTATCCTGTATTCCAGGCGGAATACGGAACACTGGCCCCTGTTTTTCAATCTGCTGACCGATTCAAATAAGATCTGGGCCGGGAATTCTTCCGTGCTCCTCGTCATCGTTTCTAAAAACACCTTTAACAACGGAAAGCCGTCGCAGACCCACTCCTATGATGCCGGTGCGGCATGGGAGAATCTGGCTCTGCAGGGAAGCTTCAGTGGTTATGTTGTCCACGGCATGCAGGGTTTCGATTACGAACTTGCCAGGTCTTCCCTGAACATTCCTGATGGTTTCACAATTGAAGCAATGGCAGCCATAGGCATACCTGGTAACAAGGAAGACCTGCCAGATTACCTAAAGGAGCGCGAATCACCCAACGATAGACGAAAACTTACGGATACGGTTTGCGAAGGATCATGGGTATTGCTTGGTCTGTAATCCTAAAAGACTTCAGATACGACTCGTTGCCCGGAAAAAGGACTGAAGAATCGTTCCGGCCATGACAAAATGAACTGCCCCGCAGCAAACTGCTGACTATCATAGGATCAAATACATCAAATTGAGGCAAGTATCGGGGAATTGATTCAGGAGAGATTAAAAGATCATTCCAGAAATAAGGCGCCCATGTTATGATGCCCATTAAAAATAAGGACAGGATTTGAAGATGCCGGTTACGAAATCCGTTAAACAGGTAAAAATATACACAGACGGCGCATGTCTGGGAAATCCCGGACCGGGAGGATATGGGGCGGTGTTGCTTTATGGGACAAGGCGGAAAGAATTGTCCGGTGGATTTCGTTTGACCACGAATAATCGGATGGAACTCATGGGGGCGATTGTAAGTCTCCAATCCCTGAAAACTCTCTGTATAGTTACACTTTTTACAGACTCTCAGTATGTGGTCAATGCTATGAGCAAAGGCTGGGCGCGGCGGTGGCGACAACAGGGCTGGATGCGGAATAGGACGGATAAGGCCGTGAACCCTGACCTTTGGGAATTGCTACTTAATCTGTGCGAGCGTCACCAGGTGACGTTCGTCTGGGTCCGGGGTCACGCCGGTGACCCGGAGAATGAGCGTTGCGACGAGCTGTCAAAGCAGGCGGCATCAGGGCAAGAACTGCCACCGGATCAAGGTTACCATCCGTAATTTTTTGTCGGACCTTGCGGCAGCAATACTTTTATTCCGGTTCAAAATCAAAGATGAAATCAAGGCGGCGAGGCTTAAGGCGACGCAGGCGTGTTGTTTATACGTCGAGGAGCCGATTGCCGATGCCAACGAAGATAGCGCTTTGATTTTGACCTGGAATCACACCTCGAAGTGGGTTAATGGCGGCTTGCCGATCGGATACACGTTAAAGCCGATCTGGAAGCAACGCTTATGGTCGAGAATGTTTCTCCCGTCAAAAATAAACGCCGGTTTGTCCATCTTCTCATAGATCTTCTCATAATCAAGAGTTCGATAGAGATCCCATTCCGTCATGACAGCCAGGGCGTGGCAGCCCTTGGCCGCTTCATAGGGATCTTCTATGTAATGAAAGGCGCCGTCAATTTTGGCAAGGTCCAGGCGGGCATTGCCGAGGGCCTTGGGGTCGGATATGACCACCTCGGCATGTTCTTCGGCGAGACGCCTGGCAATAAAGATGGCGGGGCTCTCCCGGGTGTCCCCCGTATTGGCCTTGAAGGCGAATCCCAAAAGGCAGATGCGCTTTCCCGCCAGGGTGTTGAACATGGCCGTCAGCATGCTCATGATAAAGCGTTCCTGCTGATAGACATTGATCCCGACGACCCGTTCCCAGTAGTCTGCGACCTCCTCGAGACCATAAAACCGGCAAAGATAGACAAGGTTAAGGATATCCTTCTTGAAGCAGGAACCGCCGAAACCGACGCTTGCGTTGAGAAACTTGGCGCCTATCCGGCTGTCCATGCCGACGGCGCGGGCTACTTCCGCGACATCGGCTTCGGTTTTCTCACACAAGGCGGAGATGGTGTTGATGGATGATATCCGTTGGGCAAGGAAGGCGTTGGCTACCAGCTTGGAGAGTTCACTGCTCCAGATATTGGTTGTGAGGATTCTCTCCCGGGGAATCCAGCGGGCGTAGATTTCCAAAATGGCGTTTCTCGCCTGTCGCCCCCGATCCGTTTCCCGGGAACCTATCAGGACGCGATCCGGGTTTTCCAGATCCCGAATGGCCGATCCTTCGGCCAGGAATTCCGGATTGGACAGGACGTCAAAGGAGATGCCGTTAGCCTGGCTGTTCAGGATTCTCTCCATGGCCAGGGCTGTCTTGACGGGCAGGGTGCTCTTTTCAATGACAATTTTTGAAGAATTGGCGTTTTCCAGGATCTGACGGGCCGTCTTTTCCCAATACTGCAGATCGGCGGCCATTCCGGCCCCAGCTCCGAAGGTCTTGGTCGGAGTGTTGACGCTGACAAAGATGATGTCGTTATCGCGAATGGCCCCCTCCACATCGGTGCTGAAGAAGAGATTCTTGCCCCGGGTTTCCCGGATAAGATCATCCAGCCCGGGCTCGTAGATGGGCAGGTCGTCGGAGTTCCACGCCGCGATGCGCTGAGGGTTGATATCCACAACCGTAACCCGGTAATCGGGGCACTTGCTGGCAATCATGGCCATGGTGGGTCCGCCTACATAACCGGCGCCTATGCAAAGTATCGTCTTGTTCATTTGATTATTTTCCGTTCTTGATAAAATTGTCCTCTATATGCCTGGCAATCGCCAGGCAGGCGGTGAGCCCGGGGGACTCGATTCCGATCAGATTGATAAATCCGGGGTAGCCGCAGCTACCCTCCTCTCGAATGATAAAATCCATCACCGGATCGCCGGGGCCCTGAACCTTGGGGCGAATGCCGCTCATATCCGGATGCAGAGCTGTGGTGTCAAATCCCGGCAGATATTTGCGGATTGCATTACCGAAGGCTTCTTTACGGTTTTCATCAACCTTGTACAGGTTGAGTGCAGATTCACGGGGTAGGCCATTGCCGTTTTGTCTGTCGGTCAGGCAAAGGATTTCCTCATTGTCCAGATAGCGGCTGTCCGGACCGAACCGGACCCGGCCGGTCAGATCCAGGGTGGCATGGATGCCGAGACCGACATTGTTTTTCATTGGTACTGGGTAGACAAGGCGTCTCAGTTTCGGGGCAGGGGAGGCGCTGAAGTAGTTTCCTTTGCACGGTTTCAGACGATATCCCCGGGCGTCAATGTCAATTCCCGTAAGGGCGGCGATATGGTCGGCATGGAGGCCGGCGCTGTTAATCACAGTTTTGGCCTGAATACGGTACTCGCCGTTATTGATCTCCAGGTCGTATCCGGCGCCGTCAAACCTGATGGCTGTGACGTTTGCCCGGCAGGACATCACCGCCCCTTCATCCTCGGCGGCGAGGAGGAGCGATCGCATGAGGCGATGAGAGTCAATTATGCCGGTGGTCGGAGAGAGCAGAGCGGCCAGCGCCGAAATTTCCGGTTCCATTGAGTGGAGTTGCTTTTTTCCCAGCAGCTCCAGGCCCGGAACGCCGTTTTGTTCCGCAGTGGATCGGATAACTTCCAATGAGGATGCCTCCTCTTCGGTTGTCGCGACGATGAGTTTGCCAATCCCGGCATGGGGAACATCATGTTCCCGGCACCAGGAGTATAGCAGGCGGTTCCCCTCGACACACATACGGCTCTTCAGGAAATCCTGGGGATAATAGATGCCGGCGTGAATTACCTCGCTGTTTCGGGAGCTTGTTTCCTGACCGAAGCTGTCATGTTTTTCAAGAACCGCCAGTTTCCGGTCCCGGCGGGCAAGTTTTTGGGCGATTGCGAGGCCGACGACGCCGGCGCCGATGATGATGACATCGAACGTCATGTCCGGGGAGATTCTCATAGGGAGTTCAGGGCGCCTTTGAAGTATTGAATCGTCTTTACGAGGCCATCGGCAAGTGGTATCCCCGGTGTCCAGTGAAGCAGTTCTTTCGCTTTGGAGATGTCGGGTCGGCGCTGGGTCGGGTCATCCTGGGGGAGGGGATTGAAAACAATCCGGGAAGACGACCCGGTCAGGCGGATGACGTTTTCGGCCAATTCCAGAATCGTAAATTCAGAGGGATTACCAAGATTTACCGGACCGATGATGTCATCGGTTGTCGCCATCATCCTCATTATGCCTTCGATCAGGTCCTCGCAATAGCAGAAGGAACGGGTCTGGGAGCCGTTGCCATAGACGGTTATATCTTCCCCTTTGATCGCCTGGACAATGAAATTACTCACCACGCGACCGTCGTTGATGGCCATGCGTGGTCCATAAGTGTTGAAGATCCTGACAATCTTGATCCTCACGCCATTTTGGCGATGATAATCCATCATGAGGCACTCGGCGGCCCGTTTCCCCTCGTCGTAACAGCTCCTGATGCCGATCGGGTTCACCCGTCCCCAGTATTCTTCCTGCTGGGGATGCATCTCCGGATCTCCATATACTTCGGAGGTCGATGCCTGGAGGATCTTTGCCCTTACCCGCTTGGCCAGGCCCAGGGTGTTGATGGCCCCCATAACGCTGGTTTTGATGGTTTTGATGGGGTTGTACTGATAGTGAACCGGAGAGGCGGGACAGGCCAGATTGTAGATTTCATCCACTTCCAGAAATATTGGCTGAATGATGTCGTGCCTGACAAACTCGAAATTGGGGTGGCCGATAAGATGGCGGATATTGTTTTTGCTGCCTGTAAAAAGATTGTCCAGACAAAGGACGTCATGCCCTTCGGCGAGGAGCCGATCGCACAAATGGGAGCCGAGAAACCCCGCACCGCCTGTAACAAGAATCCGTTTCATTTTCATGATGGTAATCTCAATAATTTTGGGCTATATAGATTGCCACGTTTTTGGTGTCAAGAAAATTCGGCCCCCAAAGGGATGTGAAAAGGGATGCTTTATATCGTGGCAACACCGATAGGTAATCTGGAAGACATCACGCTACGGGCCATCCGGATTTTGAAAGAGGTGGATGAGATTGCCGCAGAAGATACCCGACACACGAAAAAACTGCTGAATGCCTATGATATCAATACCCCCATCACGAGCCTCTATGACGCCGTGGAAAAGAAAAAGAGCGTCCCCCTGATAGAAAAGATGGCGGCCGGGAAAGACATTGCCTATGTGTCTGATGCGGGAACACCGGGAATATCCGATCCCGGTTTCCATCTCATCAGAGAGGCAATTCACGCCGGGATCCGGGTGGTCCCGATTCCCGGCGTGTCAGCGGTCGTGGCGGCCCTGAGCGCCTCGGGATTGCCGATGCATAGCTTTGTATTTCACGGTTTTCTGCCGTCCAAGATCATGCAACGCCAGGATATCCTGCGGATGTGCGAGGCAGAAAAGCGGACGATGGTCTTTTATGAGTCACCCCAAAGGCTCAAGGCCTGTCTGAAGGACATCCGGGAGATCATGGGTCGCCGCCGCCTGGTTGTTGCCCGGGAATTAACAAAAATTCACGAAGAATTTATCAGGGGAGCCGTTGATGACGTTGAGAAGGAACTGGAAGAGAGGAAAGTCAAGGGTGAGATTACCCTGATCATTGAGGGGAAGACCGATAATTCCAGTGACTATCCTGATGAAGAGATCTTGAACAAACTTACGGAATTGGCGGGTGATTCCAGGCTCAGCCTGCGGGACAGGGTACAGTGCGTAGCTGAAATAACTGGGTGCTCCCGAAAAAAGATCTATCAAATTGCTTTAACAGGCAAATTTTCTTGAACTATCCAAGCAGGTATGGTAGCAGGGCGGTGAAAGTGAGGGAGGCAGCGATATGAGCGAACGGGTCATGCGGCCGGGAGAGGAGATTTATGATCTTGTTGATGTCGTTGAAGAAGGACTCAGGGAATATATGGATATCCCCGAGAAAAGGACAAGAGTCGCTCTTGTGAATCCCAACATCCAGGAGGAAATGATTAAGAAGGTGACGGAAATTACAGAAAGGGTAGCACGAGAGATGTTCCCCGCCATTGCCGAACGAATCATCCGGGAAGAAATTGATAAGCTTAAACTATGACGGTAGCCATTCTGCGGTACTGGATGCACGTAAACGGGAAATGAAAAAAACTATGCCGTATTATAAAAGCAGACGGATTTTAAAATATTACCCCTTCATCCTGATCCTACTGACTTGTCTTATGTCAGGATGCGCAAAGAAAATTCCCCACTTTCTTGCCCCGGAGTTTGATAAAAGAGGAATAAGGCTGGTTGCCGTACTTCCGGTGTCTAACCAGTCAAAGAATGTGGAAGCTTCAAGGCTGTTTCGCGATAAGGTGCTTGAGGCCATCTATTTCAAGGGTTATCCGAAAATTCCCCTGAATGTGATTGATGAGAAACTATCTAAAATATACAAAGATTATCAGCAGCCAACCGTGGAATCAGTCCCACCCAGAAGTGTGGGTGAACTGCTCGGTGTTGATGCAGTCCTTTATGTTAGTCTCCAGGAGTGCGATACATCCTTCTTGCTTCTTTCTGCGAAGACATCGGTTTCGGCAACTTTCGACTTGCGGAGCGCCCGTACGAATGACAGCCTGTGGAACACCAAATATAGCATTACGGAAAGAAACTTTGAAATTACAAGGGAACGGCTGAGAATGCAGAGCTGCCAGGTTTTTGAACCGGCCATGCAGGAAATATTGAACAAGGTAATGCAGACAATTCCCGAGGGGCCGGATGGATAAGGTTAGGAGGTCTTTCATGAATAGAAATCTGATCTTTTTGCTGCTGTTGTTGACCATAAGCTGGATTTCTCCTGGTGATGTCCAAGCCAAGAAGTCTTTAAAAGTAAGTATTGGCCAGGGCGAGGCCCGTGTCGGTTATCTTGATGGAACAGTCCGGGTGCTGCCGAAAGGAGCACAAGCATGGCGGACCTTGAATCTGAAAGATACCCTGCGGGGAGGAGATGAGGTAACCATCGAGCGCAAGTCACGTTTGGAACTCTTAATGCCGGACCAATCACGCCTTCGCTTTGCCGATGATACCCGCTTTACGATTCTTCAGGCCGGAGATGGAAACACGCAGGATGTCAGGGTCCACCTTGCTGTCGGCAGGACTTGGGCTAATGTCAGCAAATCGGTGGGAATCAAGAGAAAGTTTGAGATTTCCTGTGATAAAGCCGTTGCAGGTGTGCGCGGTACTGTATACAGAATGAACGTTGATAAAGATGCCTCGGCGCTGGTCCGTGTCTATGACGGTGAGATAGCCGTTTCGGGGGCAACGAAGCCCCTGGAGGCCCCGAAAGCTATCGGTGCTCCGACCAAGATAGCAGGGCCGACGAAAATAGCCGGACCAACGAAGGTCACCATGGAAGAGTGGACGGTGATCATCCGATCTATGCAGCAGATCAGCATCGGTCGGGATGGAGCGGCCTCCAAGCCGAGAGAGTTTACGGAACAGGAAGACCGCGACGAATGGGTAGACTGGAACAAGGCAAGGGATATGGAACGTTGATGGATGCAGGACGTATGAACATCCCTAATGCCCTGACTGTGATGCGAATCATCTTCGTCCCCGTGATCGTGATCCTACTTATGCAGGGAGACTTTTTCAAGGCATTGATATTATTTACTTTATCTGGGATATCAGACGGCCTGGACGGCTTTCTGGCCCGTATCCTGAACCAGCAAACAGAACTGGGGGCCTACCTTGATCCGATTGCCGACAAGGCCCTCATGATCAGTTGTTTTGTGACCCTGTCCATCAAGCACATCATTCCGGGCTGGTTGAGCGTAATTGTGGTGAGTAGGGACTGTATCATTCTCCTCGGCGTCGCGGTTTTGGCTATTATGTCTGTCTCGTTTAAGATCCGTCCGACGATGATCAGTAAAATGACAATGGTTTTACAGCTATTAACTGTTTTTATGGTTTTGGCCGTCCATTCCCTGTCTCTCGAAGGGGACTTGAAGATGGTTCTTTTGGGATTTTACATTGTTACCTCTATATTGACCATTGCTTCGGGGCTGAATTATATCTTTAAAGGTATTCGTTGCATCAATTCGACGACATGAAATATCGATATTTGCCTTGACATGAAAGGTTTTTCCTGTTAGATGGATGTCCCGTTCGCAAAGAGAAACATTTAGGCACGTAGCTCAGGGGGAGAGCGCCATCCTGACGCGGTGGATGTCCAGGGTTCAAATCCCTGCGTGCCTACCATGACATTCAGAAAGGGCATCAGCGAAATTGAACGTGATGCCCTTTCTTTAATTATCATAAAGGTGGCATGATGAGTGAGATAAACATCACCTGGCCCGACAGCAGCCGGGGAACTTTCCCCGGAGGGATAACGGTCAAGGACGCGATCGGCTTCTGGAAGCCCGATGTGCTGAGTTCCACCGTGGCGGCAAAAGTAGATGGATCACCTGTGGACCTGGGGGTTTGTCTCAACAAAGACGCTGTCGTCGAGCCGATCGATGTTGCGACGAAAGAAGGTCTGGGAATCCTTCGCCACAGCACCTCCCATGTCATGGCCCAGGCTGTTCAGGATACCTTCCCCGGGGCAAAGGTCAGCATCGGTCCTTCCATAGAGGAGGGATTTTATTACGATTTCGAGTATGAATCAACCTTCACGCCGGAAGATCTTCAAAAAATCGAACAGCGGATGCAGGAAATTACGGCGACAGCGACTGACTTTTCCCGCCGCGATATTTCCCGTGAGGAAGCCGTTGAGCTGTTCCGGGGAAAGGGTGAATCTTATAAGGTCGAATTGATTAACGATCTCCCTCCGGAAGTAAAGACGGTCAGTCTGTACTCTCAAGGGGGCTACGTCGATCTTTGCCGCGGGCCTCACCTGCCTTCCACACTTATGATCAAGGCGTTCAAACTCCTCAATGTCGCCGGCGCCTACTGGCGTGGCGATGAGCGCAATAAGATGCTGCAGCGGATTTACGGAACCTGTTTTGCCACCCAGGAAGCACTGGATGATTATCTCCGGATTATTGAGGAGGCGAAAAAACGTGATCACCGCCGCCTCGGAAGAGAGCTGGATCTCTTTCAGATGAACGACGAAGCTGGACCGGGATTGATCATTTTTCATCCCAAGGGAATGATGCTGAGATACATCATCGAAGAATGGGAACGTAAGGAACATTTAAAACGCGGATATGACATGGTAATGGGTCCCCAGATTCTCAAGGATGACCTCTGGAAAAGGTCGGGTCACTTCGATCATTACCGGGAAAACATGTACTTCACGGAGGTGGATGGACAGGGATACGGAATCAAGCCCATGAACTGCCTGTCCCATATGCTGATATACAAGTCCAAGATTCGCAGCTACCGTGATCTACCCCTGCGTTACTTCGAACTGGGAACTGTTCATCGTCATGAAAAAACCGGTGTCCTCCATGGCCTATTGCGGGCCCGTCAATTTACTCAGGATGACGCTCATATTCTCTGTACTCCCGATCAGCTCAATTCCGAGATCAGGGAAATTGCTGATTTTGTGGCTTACGCGATGAAGATATTCGGTTTCGAGTATGAAGTCGAACTGAGCACACGTCCCGAAAATTCCATCGGCTCCGACGCCGATTGGGAGCTGGCGACCTCCGCTCTGGAAGGGGCGCTGAAAGACAGCCGGATGGTATATGAAATCAATGAAGGCGATGGGGCATTCTACGGACCGAAGATTGATTTCAAGCTTAAAGACGCCCTGAAGCGTAAATGGCAGTGCGCCACCATTCAGTGCGACTTTACCCTACCGGAACGATTTGATCTCTCCTACATCGGCTCGGACGGTGAAAAACATCGTCCCGTAATGCTTCACCGCGTCATTCTTGGGGCCATTGAACGCTTCATGGGCGTCCTCATCGAACACCATGCGGGGGCATTTCCCGTTTGGCTATCCCCTGTACAGGCCTCGATTTTGACGGTAACAGAGAAACATATCCCCCACGGTGAAAAAGTTTATCGGCAACTTCTGGATGCCGGCGTGCGGGTAGAGAAGAGTTTTTCCAATGAAAAGCTGGGCTATAAAATCCGGGAGGCCCAGATGCAGAAAACACCCTATATGCTGGTCATCGGTGATCGTGAAATGGCCGAAGATGCCGTTTCTCCCAGACAGCGCGACGGAAACAATCTTGGTTCCATGTCCGTCGCAGATTTTATCAATATCATCCAGGAGCGGAATCGCAATAACCAGTAACTTATTCTCCATATCCTCATTCAAGGGAGGGTGGAGGATTATTGAAAGTCTACCCGGGAAGCAAGTTGGGGCCATCCTTTTTAATAAGCAAATAGCTGGAGGTGACGTATCGCTAAGGAGTTAAGTATCAATGAAGAAATTAAGGCTGCTGAAGTCAGGCTGATAGAAGAAGGACGGCAATTGGGGATTATGCCTCTCAAAGAGGCCCTCGATCTTGCCGCAAAAGCGGGTCTTGATCTAGTGGAAATCTCGCCTACTGCCAGCCCTCCTGTCTGCCGGGTCATGGATTATGGAAAGTTTAGATACCAACAGAGCAAGAAAATCCAGGATGCAAGAAAAAGTCAGACGACGATACAGATCAAGGAAATACGATTACGGCCAAAGACGGAGGAACACGATCTGGAAGTAAAAATCCGTCATATAAAAAAGTTCTTACAGCAAAACGACAAGGTTAAGATAACCATGATGTTTCGGGGACGAGAAATTTCCTACGCCGACCTAGGGAAGAAGGTTATGGAAAAGCTTCGGGATGCCCTTATGGATGTGGGGGTTATCGAAACGCACCCCCGGCTTGAAGGCAGAAGTATGATCATGGTTATTGTACCGAAAAAATAAAATTCGTTTATACCGAGGAGAAAATCAACCATGCCAAAAATGAAAACACATCGGGGCGCCGCCAAACGCTTTTCCCTGACTGGTACGGGAAGGGTAAAGAGGGCGAAGGCCTTTTCCAGCCATATTCTTACATCAAAATCATCGAAACGGAAAAGGAATATGAGAAGGTCGGCAGTTGCTGACAAAACTAATGAAGCAGCCCTTAAGCGTTTGCTTCCCTATCTGTAAAAACCGGTAGTACAATATAAAATTAAGGTTGATAAGGTACGGCATTGCCGTCATCTGCCAGACCTCTGAAGGAGACAGGAAACCATGCCAAGGGTAAAGAGGGCCGTAACGGCCAAGAAAAAGCGTAGAAAGATACTTAAATTAGCAAAAGGATTTTTTGGCGCCCGGAGCCGTCTGTTGAGAACGGCGACGGAGGCTGTAAACCGTTCCATGAAATATGCGTTCCGGGATCGCCGGGTTCGTAAACGTGACTTTCGAAGGCTTTGGATTGCCCGGATAAGCGCCGCCGCCCGGATGAATGAGATCAGCTACAGTCGTTTGATTGACGGCATGAAAAAGGCGGAGGTGATGATTGACCGCAAGATTCTGGCCGATCTGGCCGTTTATGATCCCAAGGCTTTCACGGAGATTGTAACCATGGCTAAGGGTAAACTGCCTTCATGCTGAGTACCCTCGACGAGCTTGAAAAAAAGGCGATGCTGGAGTTGCCGGGAGCGACTTCGGAGGATGCCTTGAACGAGTTGCGCACCTTGTATCTGGGCCGCAAGGGTCTCTTGACGCAGATGCTCCGCCAGATAAGTAGTGTCACTGCCGAAGAGAGACCTCTCTTCGGAAAACGGAGCAATGAGATCAAGGAGAGCCTTTCTCATGCCATCGACGAGGCCTTGGAGAAGCTCAAGGCCTCTCGCAAGGATGATGTCCTTTTCAAAGAAACCATCGATGTTACCCTGCCGGGACGGGCCGTGGGGCTGGGCCGTCTGCATCCGGTCACCATGGTCTCTCAGGAAATCTGCCGTATATTTGCCCGGATGGGGTTCAACGTCGTCGAAGGCCCGGAAGTCGAGACTGATTATTACAATTTTGAGGCTTTGAATATCCCCAAGGATCATCCGGCCCGGGACATGCAGGATACGTTTTATGTGGAAGATAACATCGTCCTGAGAACACATACTTCACCGGTCCAGATCCGGACTATGGAAAAGATGAAACCGCCGGTGCGGATCCTTTCCCCCGGGCGGGTTTATCGTCCCGATTCCGATGTATCCCATACCCCCATGTTTCATCAGGTCGAGGGTCTTATGGTGGACAAGGGTATAACCTTTGGAGATCTAAAGGGAACCTTGACCTACTTTCTAAGGCAGATCTTCGGAGGGGATATCCTGCTCAGGTTCCGTCCCAGCTTTTTCCCCTTTACTGAGCCCAGCGCGGAAGTTGACATCCGGTGCGTTATGTGCGGAGGCAAGGGATGCCGGGTATGCGGGCAAAGCGGCTGGCTCGAAATACTTGGTTCCGGGATGGTGGATCCTGCGGTTTTTGAAAATGTAGGATACGATCCGGAGGAGGTAACGGGATTTGCTTTCGGTTTGGGTGTGGAAAGAATTGCCATGCTCAAATATGGGATATCGGATATTCGCCTCTTCTTTGAGAACGATTGGCGCTTTTTGGAGCAGTTTTAAAATATGAAGTTAAGTATCAAATGGTTGCGGGACTATGTTGATGTTGATCTTGAACCATCAGCATTGGCCGATTGTCTGACCATGGCCGGTCTGGAAGTGGATGCCGTCGAAGTGGCGGGTCCGGATTTCGATCAGGTTGTGGTAGCCAGAATCACCTCGGTGCGTCCTCATCCCCAGTCAGAGAAGCTGTTTCTTTGCGAAGTGACTACGGGAACGGAAATCCTGCCCATTGTCTGCGGCGCCCCCAACACCCGGTCCGGCGATACTGTTGCCCTTGCCAGGGTCGGAGCTATGATTCCCGGTGGATTTATCATCAAGAGTTCCCGGATCCGTGGCGAGGTATCGGAAGGGATGCTATGTTCCGAAGAAGAACTCGGCATCGGTGATGACAATAAGGGTATTATGGTTCTGTCGCCGGATCTTACTCTCGGCGTGGATCTGAAAGATGCTTTGGGGCTGAAGGATACCGTCCTTGACATCGGCGTCACTCCCAACCGCTCAGATTGTCTGTCCATTATTGGTATTGCCCGGGAGGTGGCTGCAATCACCGGAAAAACCCTCCGCTATCCCGAAATAGATGTTACCGAGAACAGCGAAGAAATCGCCGGTATAACTTCGGTCTCTATCATGGATCCGGACCTTTGTCCTCGCTACACGGCCCGAATCATCAAGAATATCAGCATTAAACCATCCCCATTCTGGATGCGTGAGCGTTTGGAGGCCGTCGGGTTGCGGGCGATCAACAACATCGTTGATGTTACGAATTTTGTGATGATGGAATTAGGTCAACCCCTCCACGCCTTTGATTACCGTTTTCTCGAAGAGGGGCGGATTGTGGTGCGGCGCTCCCGGGAAGGCGAGCATTTTGTTTCCCTTGATGAAAAGGACCGGGTTCTGAAGTCGGATACCCTGATGATCTGCGATGGCGTCAAGCCTGTCGCTATTGCCGGGATTATGGGTGGTTTGAACTCGGAGGTGAAAGACGATACAAGTACGATTCTTCTAGAGAGCGCCTATTTCCACCCCCCGTCCATCCGCCGTTCTTCCCGGTGGCTTGGTATGGGAACCGACGCTGCCTTCCGGTTTGAGCGGGGTGTAGATCCGGAAGGAGTAGTGCGGGCCTTGAACAGGGCGGCCCAACTTATGGCGGACTTGGGGGACGGAACAGTATGCCGTGGTACTATCGATCAGCATCCCCGACAGATTGAGACAGCCAAAAACATCCCGTTGCGGCCCAAAAGGGTCAATGAGTTTTTGGGGATTGCTATCCAGGCAACAGAGATGGTCAAGATTTTGGAAAAGTTGGAAATGACCGTTTTACAATCGGAGAATGGACATTACCTGGTAACACCGCCGACCTTCCGTGTTGATATTACCAGAGAAATCGACCTGATTGAGGAGATTGCCCGTATTTATGGTTTCGACAATATCCCCGTGACCATGCCCGGCGCCGCCGGTATGCCGGCGGGAGAAAATCCCGAGCAAATTCTGGAGAGCGATTTGCGCTTTGCCCTGACCGGAATGGGTTATACGGAAGTGATTACCTACAGTTTCATAAGCCCTGTGTCGGCTGAACAGCTCGGGTTAAGAGAAGGCGATCCTCTGAGGGATTTCGTGATAATAAGTAATCCCTTGACGGAGGAGCAGTCTGTTTTGCGGACAAGCCTTGTCTATAACCTCCTGGATGTAATGAACCGGAATACCCGGGTCGGTTGCACCGATCTGAAGATGTTTGAAATCGGTCGCATATTCTTTCGACGTAAGGAAGGGGAATTGCCCGAGGAGAGGGCTTGCGTGGGAGGTCTAATAACCGGTAACCGTTATGACGGTTCATGGCACAACAAGGGGATAAGCTCTGATTATTATGATCTAAAAGGTTGTCTGGAGTCCCTCTTTGCTGATCAGAAAATACAGCCGGTTCGATTTGTGGCGGATTCATCCCGGCCGTTTCTTCATCCCGGCCGTTCATCCCGGATTCTTGTCGGCGAGGAAACGATAGGGTTTATCGGCGAAATTCACCCTGATGTTCTTGAGCGCATGGATCTGAAAAACCGCGCCATTGTGTTCCAACTGGATTTGGAGGCATTACGGTTATTCACGAAGGGAAAAATTGACTTCAGGGAAGTATCGAAGTTTCCAGCCAGCTCCAGAGATGTGGCTTTTCTGGTTTCTGTTGCCATGGAAGGGGAAACCCTCTGTCGAACAGGGTATGAACAGCATGAAGTATTACTTGAAAATGTTGCAATATTTGATGTATACACGGGTAAAAATCTGCCTGAGGGGATGAAGAGTTTAGGATTGAGATTTGCGTATCGATCCACCGAAAGAACCCTGACGGAAGAGGAGATTAACGTGGCCCATAACCGGATCGTTAAAACCATGGTAGCGGCGACAGGAGCAAAGATCCGGGGAGAATAAACAACGGCGGAAGACAGGAGGTAGAATCATGACGAAGATAGATATTATTCAGGACGTTTACGAGAAGCTTGGGTTTTCAAAGAAGGATTCGGCAAGGATTGTGGAATCGGTATTCGATATTATGAAGGACTGCCTTGGCCGGGGCGAAAAGATAAAAATATCCGGATTCGGGAATTTCGTGGTGAAGGAAAAGAAGTCCCGGCGTGGCCGGAACCCCCAAACGGGTAAGGAAATCGAGATTTCTGCGCGCCGCGTCCTCACCTTTAAATCAAGCCAGGTTCTGCGTAAGGCACTGAACGTTTAGTTCCGTATCGCAAACCCGGTAACGGTGGGGTGCCTGGAATGGAAGAGTCGATTCCTGACAAGACCTATTTTCGAATTGGTGAAGTCAGCAGCATCCTTGGGGTGGAGCCTTATGTGGTCAGGTACTGGGAGTCGGAGTTCAAATCGGTCAAGCCCGTTCGAACGAGATCAGACCAACGGCTTTATCGGCGTAAAGACCTGGAAGAGCTTCTGACCATAAGGGATCTTCTCTACAGGGATCATTTTACGATCAAGGGCGCCAAGAACCAACTCTCCAGAAGGGGATCAATCACCTGTCAGGAGGAGGAAGGAGCTGCGGACCAGGAAAGGCAGCTCCTGGCAGACGTCAAGGTCATGCTGAAGCAGATCAGAGAAATACTTTCCTGACAAAGGGAGTCCGCATCTGTGGAATTGCGGACTCCCTTTGTATTTTGTTATTTCTTCTTTTTCGCGCGGCTTGCCCGTTTGGATGCCTTTAGCGGGTTTATCTTCTGGGCGGCCTCTTTGATTTCCAACTTAATGTGGGTTGCGGTAACACAATTTCCGATTATCCACTTACTGGCCGGATCCATGAAAACCTTACAGTAACGGCCAGTCTCAAGATCAATGATCCGGCTGCATCCTTCGCACTTTTCGGCAATGGTCTTACAGGCTCCATCTTTGAAATCACATCCCTTGTGCTTCATGAAGACACAATCTGTGCCCGTCCTTATGGTCTGACAAATCATCTTTCTCACCTCAAAAAAAAAGTTGAAATTACTAACAAAAAATCATACCCCTGTCAAGGATAAAGGGGAATGAATTGACTTAACAGGATTTCCGTGGTACGAATCTAATGTTTGCAGGTCTGTATCGACAGGGAGAAGTGAGGGAGGATGAAGGTATCGGATTTGGCCGGGATTTTTATACGGTCTCTTTTCATTATGGCATCTCTGAATTTTCAAAGAATGCAAAACCTGGGATTTGCTTTTGCCATGCTTCCCCTGGTCCGAGGGATGGGAAAGGATGAAAAGAGCATTTCTCCATTTCTTCTCAGGCATCTTGAATATTTCAATACACATCCTTACTTGTCCGGTGCCGTCCTCGGTTCGGTAATCAGGCTGGAGGCCGGTAGTGGAAATCATGATCGGACTGCGGACATATCAAGATTGAAAAAATCCCTCATGGGTCCGTATGCTGCCATTGGAGACAGTTTTTTCTGGGGAAGCCTTCGACCTCTGGCTGGCATCACAGCCGCTGCCCTGGCCTATCAAGGTTCTGCCTGGGGTCCTTTTGTTTTGTTACTTCTCTTTGATCCTTTGCAACTCTGGATCCGCCTGAAGGGTTTTATTGAGGGATACAGGCTTGGTTGGCAGGGAATTACCTACATCCAGTCATGGAATATGCCGCGCTTGGCCCGTTTCATACGGTGGGGAACCATATTTTGTCTTTCAATTGCCGCCGCATCTCTTGGGTGGGGAATCGCCGATACCTATTCAGGGATAGGAATGCAACCGTTTTTTAGTATTGCCGTCCTCGCGGCGGTGGTGCTGTCTTTTCTGGCGATTGAGCGAGGACTGTCTCCCCTCGCCATCCTTTATGGCATGACGGTCGGTTGCGTAACCCTGATGATTTGATATGCAGGAGATAAGAGCCTTTGAGGTCAGAAACAAGTTAGGTATCCATGCACGAGTGGCGGCAAAGCTCGTGGCGGCGTCCAATCGATTCAAGTCCCGAATCTTCTTTGAATACGATGGGCAAGAGGTTAACGGCAAGAGTCTTCTTGGGATCCTTACCCTGGCTTGTTCCCGGGGTGGATTCATAACTGTAAAAGTAGAGGGCAGCGATGCCGCTGAAGCACTAACCGCTTTAGAAAGTTTGTTTGCAGACAAGTTTGGCGAGGATTAATAAGGGGTAGAAACATTTATATGGCACCGGAACAAAGCATGAAAAACATTGTTCTCAAAGGAATTGGCGTATCACCGGGGGTAGTGACCGGCAAGGCCTACCTGTTTGATCGTCGGGACTCTCAAATTTCTTTTTACAAACTGGGGAAAGCCAGTCTGGTAACAAAGGAAATCAAGCGGTTTCGGGATGCACTGCGGGCCTCGGAAGCACAATTGCGAGAGGTGAAGAGCCGTCTCAGTGAAGTAGCCGGGCTCGAACCGCTGTACATTATGGATGTCCACATTATGCTTCTCAAGGATCGGTCCTTCGTCCGCAATGTTGTGCAGCGAATTCGTGAGATGTCTGTAAACGCCGAGTGGGCTGTAAGCATGACCATTGATAAATACCGGGAGCTGTTTGAGAAAATGGAGGATGAGTACCTCCGGGATCGTTTCAATGATATCCGCTATGTGGGGCAGATGATCCTCAGGCATCTCGCTGGCAGACGGCAGGAAACCATCTCTCCTCTAGGAGAACGAGTCATTGTCATTGCCTCCGATTTGTCGCCTGCCGATACGGCCCAGATGATGATCGACAAGGTTCTCGGTTTTGCGACCGACATTGGGAGCAAAACATCCCATACGGCCATTGTGGCCCGTTCAATTGCTATCCCTGCCGTTGTCGGCCTGGAGAAGGTCACCCGTCTGGTGCGAACCAACGATGATATTATTATCGATGGCGCCGCCGGTCTGGTCATTGTCAATCCTGATCCCGAGATCCTTCATCGTTATGAAGAAAAGAAACGTCTGTATCAGACTGCCCGGGAAGTGTCCCTTAAATACGCAAAATTTCCGGCGGTGACGAAAGACCGCTATAAAATTCAAATCGGTGGTAACATCGAGTTCATTGAAGAAATTCCTTCCGCCATCGCCCATGGAGCCGAAGGGATTGGTCTATATCGCACCGAATTCATTTACATTAATCGCGAGGAACTGCCTACGGAAGAGGACCACTTCGCAAATTACCGGCGGGTTATTGGTATTGAATCCCTGCAATGGTCCACCATCCGCACCTTTGATCTGGGGGGGGACAAATACTTTTCCGATCCAAAGTTGGCTAGGGAGATGAACCCCCAGATGGGATTACGGGCCATCCGCTTCTGTCTGCAAGAGGTCAACCTGTTCAAGGTACAGCTCCGGGCGATCTTGCGGGCCAGCGCCTTCGGCAAGACAAGGATCCTTTTTCCCATGATTTCTGGAATCGAAGAAATTCGCGCCGCCAAAAGGATTCTCTCGGAGGTCAGAGACGATTTAAAGATGGCGGGGACGGCTGTGGGGGAGGACATTGAAATCGGCGCTATGATTGAGGTGCCTTCCGCAGTGGTCATCGCCGAAGTCCTTGCCAAGGAAGTGGATTTCTTCAGTATCGGGACAAACGATCTCATTCAGTACGTTCTGGCGATCGACCGGATCAATGACCGCGTGAGCTACCTTTATGAGCCGCTGCATCCAGCCGTCCTGAAAATGATCAAGCAGGTTGTCGATATCGGCCATCAGGCCGGCATCCCTGTCGCCATGTGTGGTGAAATGGCCGGCGATCCTTTATATGCAATGATTCTTCTGGCCCTGGAACTAGATGAGCTGAGCATGAATCCCTTAGCCATTCCGAAGGTTAAGGAAATTATCCGGGCAACGACCCTGAAGGATTCCAAGAAACTACTTAAAGAGGTAATGAAAATGTCCTCGGCCACGGAAATCCGGGAGCTTGTGGAGAAGACCATGCGAGAAAAATTTCCCGCGGCCTTTGCTGGAAACGGTTCATAAGTTTTATGATTAAAGTTATGGTTACATACAGTAAATGATACCGCTATTTGGAAAAATGGGAAGATGGATACAGGAGTCTCGTAATTACAAACGGGAAAGTTTGTATGCCGAAGGGAATTTCCCATTGAACTGGCTAGTTAAGAAGGTTCTCTCCAAAATACCCTTCGACATGGAAGCCGTCGATTTCATCAAGAGACTAAGCAGCGATGGGTTGATCATCTATGTCCTGAAGGATCGCAGTCAGCTCAACAGTCTTATCATCAGGGACTTGGCCTTGCGTAAAGGTATTCCCACGCCCGTTTACAGCCATGATGTCAATATGACCCTTTGGCAGCCCTTTCCCATCGCTTTAAGGGTCATAGCATCGCTTCTGTGCCGCTTTTTCTGTCGACGCGTCGAACCGGAGGAGAACGTCGGCAATCCACTCCAAAGTCATCTTGCCGCCGGTCATGCTTTGATAATGCATCTTGGCGGGTCTGAATTTTTTGAGAACAGGAAGGTTGAAGGAGCACTGACGTCCTTGGTGGAGGCTCAAAAGGTTCTTGAAAGGCCGGTGTATCTGGTCCCCGTCTTGGTGACGTATGGGAGGAGGAGAGAAAAGGAAAAAGAGAGCCTGATGAACATCCTCTTCGGTCAGACTGATAACACCATGTTTCTCCAGCGATTGATCACTTTTCTCCGTTATGCAAACAAAATATTCGTGATGCCCACAGAAGCGGTGGAGTTGTCTCAGTTTAACAGGAAAAGCGCAGAAATACCGGTCTCGGGTCTGATTCAGAATCTGCGCCGGGAGCTGATCGAGCGAATTGACGTGGAGAAAACCGCTTTGGTGGGATCTTTTCTCAAATCACGGCAGGAACATATCAGTATGGTTCTCAAAGAACCGGGGCTTATAAGTTACATGGAAAACATGGCTGCCGCGGGGAAAAAGGATTATCCTGCCCTGGTGAGGGAGGCGCGGAAGTATCTGAATGAAATAGCCGCTGATTATAGTAATGTCCTTATCGAAGTGTGGGCGCGGATTCTGTCGTGGTTGTGGAACAATATCTATGACGGCGTCGTAGTCGACCGTGAAGGAATGGCAAGAATACGCAATATTTCCAAGAAAATGCCCTACGTCATCATTCCCTGTCACCGGAGCCATATCGATTATCTGCTGTTGTCTTATATCTTTTATGAGCATCATATCCAGTTGCCCTTCGTTGCCGCGGGGACCAACATGGCCTTCGGACCCTTCGGTTATCTCTTCAGAAAATCAGGGGCTTTTTTCCTGCGACGAAGTTTTCGAGGGAATCCCCTTTACGCGGAAGTCTTTGCAAAGTATCTGGAAATTTTGATCAAGGAAGGATTGCCGATTGAATTTTTCATTGAAGGGGGGCGCAGTCGAACCGGAAAGATGGTGATGCCGAAATACGGTTTGCTGTCAATGATCATTCAGGCCTTTCAGCAGCAGGCCACGGAAGATCTTGCCGCCATCCCCATATATATTGGTTACGACCGCGTCATCGAAGAAAAATCCTATTTAAAGGAATTGGGTGGGGCCCCCAAGGAGCAGGAAAAAACGACGGATGTCATTAAGAGTTCAAAAGTGCTGCGCAAGCGTTATGGCAGCGTCTATGTGAACATCGGCGAGCCGGTGTTCCTGAAATCCTATCTGGAGGGTCAGGATAAAGCCTTTGCCGACATGAACGTCGAAGAAAGGCAACGCCTATACCGCCGGATCGGCTATGAGATTGCCTTGTCGATAAATAAGGTATCAGTTGTCACACCCTTTGCCCTCATTTCCGCGGGCCTTTTATCCCACGATCGACGCGGTGTCAGTCATGATGAGCTGATGGAGATCCTGAAGGAGTTTTATGAATATCTGATCCATCGAAAAGTGAGTCTGGCCGCAACCTTTGTCCACCGGGGAAAGGCTATCCAGGACGCCTTGCTCCTTTTCGACCAATCAGGCCTTATTTCCAGGATGGGGGAAGAAGAGGGGGAAGAATCGGATTTGGAGGAAATCGTCTATAGTCTCGACGACGACAAACGCATGAACCTCGAATATTACAAAAATAACATTCTTCATTTCTTTCTGCCCCTGACCTTTGTGGCCACTTCCATGCTTGCCCATCCCGAGGACAACATTCCCATTGGTTTGATTCTTGACGATTATAGCTTCCTCAAGAGGCTTTTCTGGCATGAGTTCATCTTTGATCAGGAGCGGGAGGACGGCGAGGATGTGAACAGCGCCCTGTCCTATCTCCATAGCCGGGGAATGATTGCTGTGGAAACACGAGGTGACAATGGAGATGCATACTTTGAAGTGAAAGGCAGAGGGAGGACGAAACTACGACCGTTTGCCGGTCTGATCGAAAACTATATCCAATCTTACTGGATTGTCATCCGGGCCTGCGCCTACCTGCGAAAAGGGCCGAAATCAGAAAAAGAGTGGCTTAAAAACATCCACAAGCTCGGATCGAAGATGTTCAGAAAAGGGGAGGTCTGCCGGGCCGAAGCTCTCTCTCAGGCAAACTACCAGAATGCCATGGTTGCCCTCCGGGAAGCAGGTATCCTGAACCTGTCGGAAAATAGTGATAAGAAAGACAGAAAGGAAGGAAAGACATATTCCCTCACCTCTGACCGACGGGCCCATGAATCCCTGAGAAGACGGTTATTCCGTTTCTTGTAGCCCCTTCTGTATTATTCCGATTCAAAATCAGAGATGATATCAAGGCGGCGAGGAAGAGGCGACGCAGGCGTATTGTTCATACGTCGAGGAGCCGATGACGATGCCAATGAAGAGAGCGCTATAATTTAGAATCGGGAATTATCTGATGCTGTAGAAAGCACCCCTGCCGCGATAGACGGCGGCGTCTCCCAACTCCTCCTCGATGCGCAGCAACTGGTTGTATTTCGCTAAACGCTCACTCCGGGACAGGGAGCCGCTCTTGATCTGTCCGCAGTTGGCGGCGACAGCCACGTCCGCCATGATGACATCTTCCGTCTCTCCAGAGCGGTGAGAAATCACCGTGGTGTAACCTGCCTCTTTAGCCATTTGAATCGTTTCCAGGGTTTCCGTGAGGCTGCCGATCTGGTTGAGCTTGATCAGGATGGAATTGGCAATTCCCTTCTTGATTCCCATTTCCAGTCGCTTCCGGTTCGTGACGAAGATGTCGTCACCGACGATTTGAATCTTGCTGCCCAAGGCATCCTTCAGGAGCTTCCAGCCGTCCCAGTCGTCTTCCGCCAGGCCGTCCTCGATGGAAATAATCGGATATCGTTTTACCAGGTCTTCATAGAATTTAACCATCTCCGCTGCCGTTTTTTCCGGTTTCTTCTCCGCGGCCAGGATGTACTTTCCTTTTTTGTAAAAGGAGCTTGCCGCCGGATCAAGGGCGATAAAGATGTCTTTCCCCGGTTTATATTTGGCCTTCTGGATAGCCTCCATGATGACCATCAAGGCCTCTTCATTTGATTTCAGATTGGGAGCGAATCCTCCTTCGTCACCGACTGCCGTGTTCAGACCTTTGCCTTTCAGCACCGCTTTGAGGGAATGAAATACTTCGGCGCTCATGCGGAGTCCCTCCCGGAAATTAGGGGCGCCGACGGGCATGATCATGAATTCCTGAATATCAACATTGTTGTCGGCATGTTGTCCGCCGTTGATGATATTCATCATGGGGACGGGGATATCCTTGGCGGAGACGCCGCCGATGTAGCGATAAAGGGGTAGATCAACAGCTGCCGCCGCCGCTTTGGCGCAGGCAAGAGAAACACCGAGAATAGCATTGGCTCCAAGGACCGATTTGTTTTCCGTGCCGTCCAGGGTGATCATGGCATAGTCGATCGCCCGTTGGTCGAGGCAGTCCATGCCGATAATTTCCGGGCCGATCTTGTCGATCACATTATTCACGGCCTTCTGAACGCCCTTCCCGAGGTAGCGTTTCTTGTCCCCGTCCCGTAGCTCCAGCATCTCGTGTTCCCCCGTTGAGGCGCCGGATGGAACGGAAGCCCGGCCTGTGGTTCCTGAATAGAGGGTTACTTCTGCTTCCACAGTAGGGTTGCCCCGGGAATCCAGAATCTCTCGTGCATAGACATTGATAATCTCCGCCATAAAAACCTCCTGATGATGTTCTTCTTCGCGAAGAAGTTGCTTTGGCAAGCGGTTTATGACATGAATCGGGGGCAGTTTGCAAGGAATTAGGATGGATAAAGGAGCGAAACATACCTTGATCGAAACGGATTTCTCATATAAGCTCACAGGAAGTCGAAATGACAATAATAATCGAACCGGTCCGGTGGAGCGGAAACGATCCAAGTTATATCTGCACCTGAAGAAATGGCTGGAAAAGGCCATTCTGGATTACGGGATGATTGCCGAGGGAGACCGGGTCCTCGTAGGGGTATCGGGAGGGACTGACAGTTTCGCCCTCCTCGATCTCCTCAATTCGCCCATGATCTTTGTCCCCAAATTTTCCGTAACGGCGGTCCATATCGATCTCGGATTTGCAGGTGGAGAAGGGGATGCCGATCTTATCGATGGCGAACTAAAAAAAATGGTCTCCGACCACATCATCGAAAAAACGGACATCGGCCCCCTGGCCCACAGTGAATTCAACCGGAAGAACCCTTGCTTCCTGTGCTCCCGACTACGGAGGAAGCGCATCTTCGAGATTGCCGAAGCCAAGGGGTGCAACCGCATCGCCTTCGCCCATCATCGGGACGATATTATCGAGACCCTGCTCATAAATCTGTTTTACGGGCGGGAGATTAGTACGATGAAACCCGATCAGTCCATATTCAAGGGGGCACTTCATATTATCCGTCCCCTGGCTTATCTCCAGGAGGGGCTGATCAAAAAATACGCCGGGGAACGAGGATTTAACGTTGTTGCCAACCGCTGCCCGACAAGCAAAACTTCAAAACGGGTTTATATCAAGGAACTTTTACATTCCCTGGAAAATGAAAACACGCAGATCCGGCATAACATCTGGACGGCCATGCATCATGTCAAGACGGATTATCTACTGTAAGGTTAAATATTTATGACGGCAAAAGAAAAGAGTGCGGAAAAGATCATTGCCCAGAATAAAACGGCACGGCTCCACTATTTTATCGACGAGACCTACGAGGCAGGCATCGTTCTGGTGGGGACGGAGGTAAAATCCCTGCGGGAAGGACGGGCCAATCTCAAGGACAGCTATGCTGTGGTCAGGGAAGGGGAGGTTTTTCTCCACGAACTCCACATCAGTCCTTATACCTTCGGAAACCGCAATAATCATGAACCCCTTAGAGTTCGGAAACTCCTGCTCCATAATCGCGAGATCAAGCGGTTATATGGAAAATCACGAGAGAGGGGCTTAAGCATTGTGCCTTTGAAGCTATACTTCAAACGGGGAAAGGTGAAGGTGGAAATCGGCGTCGGCCATGGCAAGAAGCTCTACGATAAACGGGAAGAGCTCAAGAAGCGGGATGATCGGCGGGACATGGCCAGAGCCATGTCGGAAAAGAACCGATAGGACTTCTATTCTTGGAGACCCTTTGTCTTGACTTTTCCCAATTCAGGGTTTATTGTGCTCCCGTATTTATATTGTGCTCTTTGGCATCAGACCACTCCACAACGTGTATTCATCATACAACTATGGGGGCGTCTCGGTTTCGACGGGGATAGTTGAAGCTGTAGCAGCGTACCGAGGTTCCTACAGGCCTCGTTAAACAGGTAGGAAAACCATAATCGCAGACAACTACGATTACGCCTTAGCCGCGTAAAGCGGCTAACGTCCTCCTGATCATGCCTGCCGGGTCAGACAGGGCGCAATATAGGTAGGATAGCTGAACTCCCAGGCCTGGGGGGAGGGACGCGAAATCTCTCAGGATAGTTACGGTTCATCCTGCCTTTGGGAGGGGCTGTTGGCGAACGCAAATCAAAGGCTATGTACGTAGAACCTGCAGTGGAATATTTCCGGACGGGGGTTCGATTCCCCCCGCCTCCACTTTTTGACAGTCCGATGCAATCCGAAGAAGTACAAAACCCGCTAGAAATGGCGGGTTTTTTCTTGCCATTTGTCCAAATACGTGCTATATGGTTTATCAAAATCCGGCGTTTATTGGGGTAACATTTAGCGAGAGTTACCCCAAAGGAAAAACAGTTACCCCAAAAAAAGGAGAAAACGCCCATGCCGAGAAAGATAATTCCTCTATCTGAGATCAAGATCAGGACTGCAAAACCCAAAGAGAAACCTTACAAGATTTCTGATGTTGACGGCCTTTATTTGCTTGTGACCGAGAATGGCGGTAAATGGTGGCGGTTCAAGTATCGCTTTGATAGCAAGGAAAAACTCTTATCTCTAGGCACTTATCCTGAAATAAGCCTTGCCGATGCCAGGCAGCGAAGGGATGAGGCCCGGAAACAGATTGCACATGGCATTGACCCCGGCGCCGTTCGTAAGGCCATGAAACAGGCCGATACCGAAGAAACAGAAACCTTTGAGGTAATCGCCCGCGAATGGCACACGAAATTCAAGCCAACATGGACGGCTGGTCATGCTGGCACCATAATGGCCCGCCTGGAGCGTGACCTATTCCCTTGGATTGGCAAAAAGCCAATTGCACAAATTAAGGCACCAGAATTGCTTTCAGTCCTTCGCCGGGTAGAGAGCCGGGGGGCATTGGAGACGGCGCACAGAATCAGGACCATTGCCGGGCAGGTTTTCAGATACGCTGTTGCCACGGGTCGTGCTGAGCGTGATCCGGCGGGCGATCTTAGAGGCGCATTGCCACAACCAAATGAAAAACATCATGCAGCCATAACAGACCCTAAAGAAGTTGCCCCACTTCTGAGAGCCATAGACGGCTATCAAGGACATTTCGTTGTAAAGTGCGCCTTGAGACTTGCCCCTATGTTTTTTGTCCGCCCTGGAGAGCTGAGACATGCAGAGTGGGAAGAAATTAATCTTACCGAAGCGGCATGGAATATACCGGCGCATAAAATGAAGATGAAGCAGGCTCATATGGTTCCATTGTGCCGGCAGGCCGTGGAGATACTAACGGAACTGAAAGAATTGACCGGAACAAGCAGCTATGTGTTTCCATCCGGGCGGTCATTCGTGAGGCCAATGAGCGAAAACGCAATACTTGCCGCCCTTCGCCGCATGGGTTACGGCAAGGAGACGATGACAGGGCACGGATTCCGGGCAATGGCGCGAACGATTTTAGACGAAATTTTGCACATACCGCCAGACTACATAGAACATCAACTTGCACATGCTGTCCGTGATCCGAACGGCAGGGCATACAATCGAACGGCGCATCTTGAAGAACGCCGGAAAATGATGCAGGGGTGGGCGGATTATCTGGACAACATAAAGGCCGGGGCCGTGGTCATACCATTTACGGCGAAGGGGTAAATAAAAAACCGGGAATAGGCCGACGGGCCGACAAGTGGGGGTATCCCTCCCCGCTTTCCCGGATTATTTAGGGGGCCAGGAAGGGGAAAGGCAAAATGGAAAGAACGGGCAAGGAGTGGTTGGCACTGTGGGAAGTCAAGCAGTTGTGGCACAAGACGACCGATGAAATATGTGATTATATTTTAAATTGCCAATTGTGCGCGTACAGTAGAGATAAAAAATTCATCAATGATTTGAATGAATATACCTATGAAACAAAAAAATATGCTTCCGAGCTAACAGGAGCCACAAATACACGAAAAATACGTGTCCGAACCGGACGAAAAGTATCTCTTGATACGTTGGTCAAGGTTTTGGGGTATTTTAAGTTTGATGACATCATGAACTTTGCCCTTGACAATGAATTGCCCATTCCAAATTCAGACACAACCACCACGCTTGATAAACCCGTAGCTGACAATCAAAAGGACCGGCGGCGGAAGATTATCCTTGAGACATATGAAGAAGCAAACCGAATTTACAAAGCCATGAAAACCCCGAAATTGTCAGGAAAAACAGCCCTATTAAAGCAGAGGATTGAAGGTGTTTGTAAAAAAAATAACTTTAAGTATATAACTGAATCAATGATAATCGCCGATATGTATGACGTTAAGAAAATCGACGCCAAGTACTTAGCGATTAATTTCTTCGGTAAGATACTTTTGGCGGTATTAAAAAACAATGGCTTTGATGATAAAAGTTATCAAAAAGTCTATGGCGAATTAAAAAGATACCATGATGATGATCCCCAAGGCCGTGGTCAGGTTGTCACTGCCCGATAATCCCCAAGCCTAAACACATGGCCGCGCCTCGTCTCGATAGTCACCATGTCGAAGCCGTGGCCAGCACCCCATGATGATGACCCCCAAGGCCGTGGTCAGGTTGTCACTGCCCGATAATCCTCAAGCCTGAGCACACATGGCCGCGCCTCGTCTCGATAGTCACCAGGTCGAGGCTGTGGCCGTCACCCCATGATGATGATCCCCAAGGCCGTGGTCAGGTTGTCACTGCCCGATAATCCTCAAGCCTGAGCACATATGGCCGCACCTCATC
>Ga0247840_10000955_pt1 | contig 58153 bp, 45 predicted proteins | sample LaCruzMarch2015__FD_192404 | JGI IMG/M metagenome (GOLD analysis project Ga0247840, IMG submission 192404) | Freshwater microbial communities from meromictic Lake La Cruz, Castile-La Mancha, Spain - LaCruzMarch2015_17m | ecosystem: Environmental > Aquatic > Freshwater > Lake | place: Spain... | reverse complement strand
GGATAAGTCATTTTAAGCTTGCTATATATTTTACAAATTATAACAATATATTTATCAGGGTTTGCTAAAAAGCATTATTTTTGATGAAAATTTGATAAAAACGGAGGTTATTAGACGAACTGACGTTCGCTGCCATGTTTAGCAATTGCATGAGCTATTTCATGCCCCATTACCACAGACAAACCTTCAGCATTCATTGAAATAGGTAATAAACCTGTATAAACCACAACTTTTCCACCTGGCATACACCAAGCATTAACTTCTTTATTATTAACCAAATTAAATTCCCATTTAAAATCTTTAATTTCATCCCCCATTCCTTTGACATTCATAAAACTACTGACAGCAATAGCAAGCTTATTACCAACTTCTTTCACCATTTTTGTATTGGCATCAGATTCTGGCAATGGTGGATTTTGAGTTAAAAAATCAGAATAATTTGTAAAACTCATATTTAACATCATATCATCTGGAACGATATTAATACGTTTACGATTTGAAAATGGAACTACAGAACAAGCTACTGTGGCTAAGAGTAACAAAAATATTAAATGATTTTTTTTTAACATAGTATAATTATTTTATTTCAACAGTTAAATTTCTTTTCGACATTTCATTAAAAATTGGTTTAAGGTCATAATAAGTACCTGATTTAACGGAGCATTTTCCTTTATAATGCACAATCATTGCACATTGTTCAGCTTGATTCTCGTCGTGTTTGCACAATTCAATTAAAGTATCAATCACAAAATCGAAAGTGTTAAAATCGTCGTTGAAAAGAATTAGTTCCTTTATATCACTCAATACTTCATCATGTTGGTTCGTAGGATGTTTTTTTTCTTTAATCATAAATTGATTGTTGTTTTTTATATAACAAAAGTACTAAAAAAAAGATTATAAGTACAAGTAATTAATGAATGGATTTTTTAAGATGATGATTAATAATAATTTCAAAATGAGTTGTGTCCCAAAGAGCATTAAATTTATAATGATTTTTTTTATCTTCGTCTTTGAGCTGGTTTTTAAAAATATCTACATGATAACTATCTTTTATTATTCTCCATATTAATTCGTTACAATATATATGGGTAGAATCTTCTATATCGAAATCATTATCAAAAGGAACTTTTTTTGAAAGATAATAAGCTGCTCTTTCAGCAATAACAGAGTTGTCTGAATCTAATGGATTTTTGTATCTTACAACTATAACAGAATTTTCTTTACTATCGGAAATAAATCTTTTTAGAGTTTGAGTTTGGACACCATCAAAATCAGAAAGAGATTGTGAAACACTATGAATAACGCTTATATTATTACTATCTTTAAAAACAATAGCACAATGCGAGATATCGTATTTTTCGTTTAATGTTTTTACAATCAAATCACTTGCCATTCCATAACCGTGTCTAAGGATAATATCACCATTATGTAACAACTTAATTTCTTCATTAGAAAGCGTATAGGTAGAAAAAGAATGTTCCTGCTCAGTACAATAATTGTACACAAACAGGAACATTGCTATTATTGCAATAATTACTAAAGAAATAGTAATATATTTTTTCAAAGTAATTATCTGAACAATTTAAGATTTTTATTTAACAACAGTGGTTGTATCAACGATAGTTGAATCAGCAGCTTGTTCAGGTGTAGGTTCTCCACCCATTCCTTCTTTTTTCCAATTAACTAACCATTTTCCATCTCTTTTTACAAGATCAATTTTGTCTTCTTTTGGTTCTTGACCTTCAATACCAGTTAATTTGTATTGACAAACAGCAGCTGTATCACCAGCCATTTCTGTTTTCAAAATTTCGATTTCAGCTTTTTCAGTTTTTTTCTTTGCTTCAGCTAATTTAGCTTCATCACCACCCATAGTTGAAAATGATTTAATCATATCTACCATTTTACCAGTTTCTTCTGTTCCAAAAGTTTTAGCTTTATCATAATCCATTTTATTTAAAGCTGTTAAAAATTCTTTTGCAACTGTTTCAGGTTTTCCCCCACTTTTGCAAGCACTCATTGATACTACTACTAAAAGTAATAATCCAAATTTCATAAGGTTTTTCATTGTTTTGAGATTTTTAGTTAATAAATAATCTACAAAAGTATTATTTATTTTTCGAAGTTAAGACTTTTTTGCTTCTTTTTTGTTATTTTTATCAACATGTTTACTAACAAACTTATAACAGATTTAAAAAAGGAGCTTGCAAAAGAATTACCTTCCAATAAGGCTCATCAGCGTATGATGCCTAAGAATAGAACATTAGATAGTATTAATGTTATAAAAAAAGCTAACCCTAGATTAAGCAGTGTATTAATATTATTATATCCAAAAGGCGATGAATTATATACCGTTTTTATAAAACGACAGGAATATGATGGAGTTCATAGTGGTCAAATTGCATTCCCTGGTGGTAAATTTGAAAAAGAAGATTTAAATCTAATTAATACTGCAATTAGAGAAGCAAATGAAGAAATTGGTATTGAAATTTCCTCATTAGAAATTTTAGGAGAATTATCTGAATTATTTATCCCACCAAGTAATTTTTTAGTTTTTCCAGTAGTTTCCTATATGCCAGTTTATCCTTCTTTTATTATTGACAACAAGGAAGTTAATAAAGTGATAGAAGTAAGTTTAAAAGAGTTAATGTCTTCCAAAAATGTTTCTGAAAATGAATTTCTTGTGATTGGAAATAAAAAAATACATGCACCTTGTTATAACTTTAATGAGCATAAAATATGGGGGGCTACTGCTATGATAGTAAGTGAATTAATTGAAGTGCTTAGTAATATTTAGAAATCAGATGTTTAACATTTTTTAAGGATTATTTTCACCTATCTAAATCGTTATAGAACTGCTTATTATTATATCATTGTTGATAAATAAGTAAAAGCTCATAAGTTTTCTTTTAAAATAGACGTATCTTTGCATTTCACTTAAACCATTATCTAATGATTACATATAGTGTAATAATTGGTGTAATTGCTGCTTATTTAATTGGTTCTATAGCTACATCTGTATGGATTGGGAGAGCTTTTTTTGGTGTTGACATTCGCACTCAAGGAAGTGGAAATGCAGGTGCAACTAACACAATTAGGGTTTTAGGAGCCAAACAAGGATTAGTTGTTTTAATTTTAGATGTATTCAAAGGTTTCTTAGCTGTTTTTTTAGGAAATTTCTTTGCCCCAGACTTTTATGTACCTGAACAAGTAATTAACTTTAAGCTTGTGCTTGCATTAGTTGCTGTTTTAGGACATATTTTCCCAATTTATGTTGGTTTTAAAGGTGGCAAAGGTGTTGCAACACTTGTAGGAGTTATTATTGCATTATACCCCTCCTCATTTTTTGTTTTATTAGCAATTTTCTTGGTAATTTTAATTGCATCAGGCTATGTATCTTTATCCTCTATTACTACTGCAGTCGCTTTCCCTTTTATCTGCGTTTTCTTATTTAAAGTACATTACCCTTCACTAATCATATTTTCAATTTTGATCGCTATTTTTATTCCTTTTACACATAAAAAGAATATTTTAAGATTATTAAATGGCACTGAAAATAAGTTTAAACTAAAGAAAAAGAAAAAATACAACGATTAAAATAAATACAATATATTTCTAGCTGTTTGATTGATAATTACATTCAAACAGCTTTTTTTATGTTTTAAGATATACTTGTTAAGGACTAAGAAAGAATAAAAATAAAAAAGTATTTTTTGCGTTAGCATTTTCTAAAAAATAATATTTTATCTTTGCCTTTAAATGAGAATAATCACTAATATATATATCATAATTATTTTATCATTGATAATTAGTGACTTACATGCTCAGGAGAAAGAAAAAGTTCCAATTCAATTTTCGGGAATTGTTGTTACTTCAGATAGTTTGAAACCTGTTTCTTTTACAAATATTATAATAAAGAACTCATATAGAGGAACAACAGCTGATTTTAATGGTTTTTTTTCTTTTGTTGCACTTGAAGGAGATGAAATTATTTTTTCAGCTATTGGTTATAAAAAAACAATTTTTAAGATACCTGATACTTTATCAAAAAATAGATATTCTCTTATACAAGCTCTTACAACCGATACTATTATGCTAGCAGAAACAGTTATTCATCCTTGGCCATCACGAGAGCAATTTAAAAATGCTTTTTATGCTTTAAAAGTACCAGCTGATGACTATGATATTGCAATAAAAAATTTGGCTTTAGAAGATTTAAAAATCATGATTAGAGAATATAAAATGGATGGTGGTATGAACTATAAAAATTACATAGAGCAACAAACCAACAAATTATATTATGCAGGTCAATTGCCACCTAATAATCTTTTAAATCCATTTTCTTGGGCTCAGTTTATAAAAGCATGGCAGAATGGAGATTTTAAGAGTAAGGATTAAAATGTTGAATTTCAAAAAACTCATATTACATTGATTAATAAGAAACTTGTTTATACATTCATTAGTTTTATATTTTTATACTTTTTTCAAGGTCAAATCATGGCACAAGAAAAAGCAAAAATATTCGGTAAAATAACAGATGAGAAAAACAATTCGCTTGAATTTGTAAATATTGGAATATTTAATATATCAAGTCCAATAGGAATTGCAACAGATTATAAAGGCAAATATACATTAACAATCCCTGCTAATATAGAATTAACTGTTGTTGCATCTTTTACAGGATATGAATCTCAAAAATTAAAATTACAATTAGCTTCAGGTGAAATTAAAGAAATCAACTTCAAATTAAAAGAAATTACAACTCAATTACCAGAATTTATTATACAAGACAAGCGAACAAGAAACTCAAGTATAAGTCGTCTTAACCCCAAAAATGTCACTCAAATTCCAAGTGCATCAGGTGGAGTTGAATCAATAATAAAAATGATGCCAGGTGTTAGTTCTAATAACGAATTAAGTTCTCAATACAACGTTAGAGGCGGAAATTATGATGAAAATTTAGTGTACGTTAATGATATTGAAATTTATCGTCCATTATTGGTACGATCTGGGCAGCAGGAAGGTTTGAGCTTTGTTAATTCTGATATGGTTTCTTCAATCTTATTTTCAGCAGGTGGTTTTGATGCTCGTTATGGTGATAAAATGTCTTCGGTTTTAGATATTAAATACAAAAAACCTACAACGTTTGCAGGAAGCGTAACAATGAGTCTTTTAGGAGCAAATATGCACCTTGAAGGATCTGCAATGAATTCAAAATTTAGCTATTTAATTGGACTAAGACAAAAATCAAATCAATATCTTTTAAATTCATTACAAACAAAAGGAGAATACCGTCCTTCTTTTACGGATATTCAAACTCTTTTAACTTATGATCTTAGTAAGAAATTAGAAATTTCTTTTTTAGGAAATTATGCTAGAAATATTTACAATGTTATTCCTCAAAATCGTGAAACTGACTTTGGAACTATTAATGAAGCTTTGCGATTAAAAGTTTATTTTGACGGACAAGAATTAGATAAATTTGAAACTTTTTTTGGAGCTCTTTCTCTTACTTACAAACCCGAAAACAATATAAATATAAAAAACACTATTTCTGCTTTCCAATCCTATGAAGAAGAGACTTTTGATATTCAAGGACAATATTGGTTGTATCAATTGGAAGCAGATTTTGGAAAAGAAAATTTTGCACAAGAAGCTTTTAATCGTGGTGTTGGAACTTATATCAACCATGCTCGTAATTATTTGAATTCAAATATTATAAATATTGAAAACAGAGGTTCTATTTCAAAAACATACCACTTTATTCAATGGGGAGCTAAGTATCAACGAGAACAAATTCTTGATAAATTAAATGAATGGAAATTAGTTGATTCTTCTGATTATACATTACCTAATCCTCCCGATTCAATAGGAAGTCCTACCCCACCTCATTTTCCACTTGAATTACAAAATGTATATAAAGCAAAAAACGATTTATCATCCAATCGAATCTCTGCATTTATTCAGGATACTTGGACTATTGATGGAGATACTAATCGATTGTTGTTAACAAGTGGAATTCGATTAAGCTATTGGGATTTGAATAATGAATTATTAGTGAGTCCAAGAGCCACTATTTCATATAAACCAAGATGGGAAAAAGATATTATACTTCGTTTTTCTACAGGTTTGTATTATCAATCGCCATTTTATCGAGAATTAAGAGACAAGGAAGGTAAGCTCAACTTAAATATAAAATCTCAACAATCAATTCATTTTGTTGCCGGAATGGACTGGGATTTAACAATATGGGGTCGACCATTTAAATTTGTTTCCGAAGCTTATTATAAATATTTGAATAATTTAATTCCTTATGAAATTGACAATGTACGTATAAGGTATTCTTCCAAAAATGAAGCTCATGGATATGCAACAGGTATTGATTTTAGATTGAATGGTGAATTTGTAAAAGGTATTGAATCATGGGCAAGCTTATCAATTATGCAAACTCAGGAAAATATTGATAATGATAGTTATATTGATAAAAATGGGAATACAATAGAGCCTGGATTTATTCCTCGCCCAACCGATCAAAGAGTTATTTTTAGTTTATTTTTTCAAGATTATTTACCTAGGATTCCGAACATTAAAATGCACTTAAATTTAGTATTTGGTGCAAGTTTACCTTTTGGTCCTCCAAATTCAGATAGATATAAACAAACCCTTAGAATGCCAGCATATCGAAGAGTTGATATTGGTTCTTCTTATTTAATAAAAAGCAAAAAAGCAAGTTTATCTCCAAAAAATATTTTTCGAAAATTAGAAACAGTTTGGCTTAGTGTGGAAGTTTTTAATTTGTTGCAAATTAGCAATACTATATCATATATTTGGATAAGTGATGTTAGTAATCGTCAGTATGCAGTACCTAATTATTTAACCCCAAGGCAGTTAAATGTAAAATTAGTAATTGATTTTTAAGAAAAATCGAGATTTTAATATAAATTCTTATTAATCAGCACTATTTTCATCATAAGCATTGATGATTTTTGTTACCAATTTATGACGGATAATATCTTGCTTATCTAAAAATACAAAAGATAATCCTGTTACATTTTGTAAAATTTTACTAGCTTGTATTAAACCTGAAGACTGATTGCGTGGTAAGTCTATTTGTGTAATATCACCTGTAACAATAAACTTAGCAGATTTTCCCATTCTGGTTAAAAACATTTTTAACTGACCTTCAGTGGCATTTTGAGCTTCGTCGAGAATAACAAATGCATGGTCGAGTGTTCTTCCACGCATAAAAGCCAAAGGTGCTATTTCAATTGTTCCATCTTCCCAATAAGTTAAGAGCTTTTGAGTGGGAATCATATCACGAAGAGCATCATATAAAGGTTGTAAATAAGGATCTAATTTGTCTCTCAAATCACCAGGTAAGAATCCTAAATTTTCTCCAGCTTCTACAGCAGGCCTTGTTAAAATTATTCTTCTGACTTCTTTATTTTTTAAAGCTTTAACTGCCAATGCAACAGCTGTGTATGTTTTTCCAGTTCCAGCAGGTCCTATTGCAAAAACTAAATCATTTTGATTGCAGGCTTCTACCATTTTTATTTGATTTGGAGTTCGAGTTTTTATAATTAAACCATTTCTTCCATGAACAAGAATATCGTTATTTTGCTCTTTTTGAAGGAAATAATCACCATTCTCCATTATTTCCATAATATCACTTTCATTTACTTTTCCAAACTTTTCAAAATGAGTAATTATTAACTGAAACTTTTTCTCAAATTTCGACAACTCTTCTTCTTCTCCAATTATTTTAATTTCTACGCCTCTAGAAATTATTTTTACTTTTGAAAAAAAATGTTTCAATAATTCAATATTTTTATCATTAACTCCAAGTATATCAACAGGATTAATAGTTTCAAATGTTATAGTTTTTTCGCTCATTATGTTTAAATCGTAAATAAAAATTAAAAATTCAAAATTATCAAAAAATCATTTCAATTGAAGATAAATTATTAATTTTGGAGCAAATTTCAAATAAATACAATGCCAATAATTACACTTACTAGCGATTGGGGATTAAAAGATTATTATCTTGCTGTGGTTAAAGCTTCTATATATTCTCAGCTGCCTGATGTAAATATTGTAGATATTTCTCATTTGGTTCCACAATATGATATAGCTCAAGCATCTTACATTGTTAAAAATGCTTATTCTTATTTCCCAAAAGAAAGTATCCATATTATTGCCATTAACACTGTAGCATCAATAGAAACCCCTCATATTGCTATTTATGCTGATGGGCATTATTTTATTGGTGCTGACAATGGTATTTTTTCATTGATTTTTGACAAAACACCAGAAAAAATAGTAGAGTTAGATATTACACAAGATTCGGATTATTTTACTTTCTCAACAAAAGATGTTTTTGTAAAAGCTGCCTGTATTATTGCCAAAGGAGGGAATATAGATGATTTGGGTACAACGAAAAATCAACTTCACATCAAAAATCCGCTACTTTCTATAAACAATGAAAATTCTATTTTGGGAAATATTGTGTATATAGATGTTTATGAAAACCTAATTACAAATATTTCAGAAGCTGAATTCAAAAAAATTCAAAGAGGAAGACCCTTTAGTATAGAAGTTAGAAAAAACAATATCTACAAATTAAGCAAATCATATAACGATGTCCCTGAAGGTGAATTGCTTGCATTGTTTGGTTCTAATGGAATGTTACAAATAGCATTGAATACAAGTAAAGCTAAGAGTTTACTTGGTCTCAATTATGATGATAAAATTACCGTAACATTTTCTTAAAACATTCTTTTATTTGTAGGAATTATAGTGTCTTAATTATTGTTAAGATACATTATTAATACACAGAAAATTCTTAATTTCGCAAACTATAATTTAAAATTATCCTTAACATGTTTACATTATTTAAAAAGGAAGTCAATAATTTTTTAAATTCATTGATTGGGTTTATTGTAATTATTGTTTTTTTGTTAATCAATGGATTGTTTTTGTGGGTACTTCCTACTGATTCTAATATCCTTGAGTACGGTTATGCTGGATTAGACGGTCTATTTTTAATTGCCCCATTTGTTTTTTTATTTTTAATTTCAGCAATTACAATGCGTTCATTTGCAGATGAAAAAAAGAGTGGTACAATCGAAATATTGCTTACAAAACCTTTAACTGATTTACAGATTATTTTTGCGAAATTTTTTGCAAGTGTTGTATTGGTTGCAGTTTCACTTTTACCAACTTTTGTATATTTTTACTCTGTTTATCATCTAGGATTACCGATTGGAAATATTGACATGGGAGGAACATGGGGTTCGTATATTGGATTATTATTATTAGGAGCATCATTTTCTGCTATTGGATTATTTAGTTCTTCAATTACTGATAATCAGATTATTTCATTTATTATTTCTGTTTTTTTATGTGGCACAATATATATTGGCTTTGAACTTATATATTCTCTCGAATTATTCGGAAAATTTGATTTATTTATTAAATCCTTAGGGATTAGCCATCACTATTCTTCTATAAGTAGAGGTGTAATTGATACTAGGGATTTAATATATTACCTTAGTATTATTTCTATATTTATTTTATTAACAAAGCTTTCGCTTCAAAGTCGTAAATGGTAAACCATATTGAATATCACTGTTATGGAAAATAAGAAAATTAATTTAAAACTTAATAATATCACTCAAGTTATTTATGGTTTGATAATTATTGTTTTACTAAATACTATTGGTAGTTTTGTGTTTACTCGTTTTGACTTAACTGCTGAAAAAAGATACTCTCTTTCTCCCGCAACTAAAAAACTTTTAAAACAAATTGATGACATAGTTTATTTTAAAATTTACCTTGAAGGCGACGATTTTCCTGCTAGTTTTAAAAGACTTAGTAATTCTACAAAAGAAATGTTGGATGAATTTAGAGCACTCAACAATAATATTCAGTATGAATTTATTAATCCTAATGCAATTACTGATAAAAAACAAAGAAATGATTTATATAAATTATTGGTTCAAAAGGGAATACAGCCTACAAACTTACAAGTTAAAGAAAAAGGAGGTTCTTCTCAACAAGTTATTTTCCCAGGAGCAGAAGTAAGCTATAAGGCTCAAACAATGCCATTGCAATTACTTATAGACCAAATGGGTATCGAATCAGAAAATGTTTTAAATAATTCAATCCAGGCATTAGAATACAACATTTCAAATGTTATCAGAAAATTAAGTATTAAATCAAAGCCTAAAATTGCTATTATTGAAGGACATGGAGAATTGAATAATTTCGAAATGTACGATATTACTTCTGCACTTTCTCAATATTATCAAGTGGATCGTATAAGGATTGATGAGAAAGTTAATAAGCTTACGAACAGAGAAATATCTGACACTTCTGAAACAAAGATTTCAAATATTTACAAAGCAATTATTATTGCCAAACCAGATTCAGTATTTAGTGAAAAAGACAAATTTATTATTGATCAATACGTTATGTATGGCGGTAAAATACTTTGGCTGATCGATCCAGTATTTGCAAGTATGGATAGTTTGAAAAACACATCACAAACAGTTGGTATAACGAATGAACTTAATCTTGCTGACCAGTTATTTCGTTATGGCGTTCGTTTGAATACAAATTTGATAATGGACATTTCAGCATTACAAATACCAATTGTTACAGGAAAAGTTGGAAATCAACCTCAAACGAGCTTTTTACCATGGTACTTTTTCCCTATTATTATGCCTACAGCAAACCATCCTATAGTAAAAAATTTGAATGCTATCAAAACTGAATTTGTAGGAAGCATTGATACAATTGATAATGCTATTAAGAAAACAATTTTGCTTACTTCATCAAAATACTCGAGACTAATAAATACACCCGTAATAATTGATTTGGGAATATTAAAAAAAGAACCTGAAGAAAGACTTTTTAACAAACCATTTCAGTCAGTTGCTGTATTGTTAGAAGGAGAATTTGAATCAAATTTTTCAAATAGAATATCTAGTGAAATATCTCAAAGTGATAAAATCCGATTTCTCAAAAAAAGCAAGCCTACAAGTATGATTGTCATTTCTGATGGAGATGTAATAAAAAGTCAATTTCACTATTCTAAAGGATATCCTATGCCATTAGGTTACGAACAATATACAGGACAAATGTTTGGAAACAAAGAATTTATTCTTAATTGTATGAATTATCTTTGTGATGATTCTGGATTAATTACAGTTCGTTCTCGTGAATTGAAATTAAGAATGTTAGATAAAACAAAAATAGAAAAATCAAAAATACAACTGCAAATTATTAATGTTGTATTACCTGTTGTAATCATAATTATTGTAGGTTTTCTTATGGCTTTTTTACGTAAACGTCGTTATTCAAAATAAGTTTAAAGTTTATAAAGTAATTAATTCAAAATTCTCTTTAATATCTACAAAACCAATAATTTAAATCCAATTATGCAAAAAAACAAATATATCTTATTAATTACGGTAATACTTGCTGTTATAGCATTAATATTTATTTTAAGGAGTTCTAAAACAACCATTAAAGTTGATTTTGCAGTTAAAGATTTTTCTTCCATCACTAAAATATTTATGAGTGATAAAAATAATAATACTGTAACAATTAAAAAATTAGACGACCTAAATTGGCTGTTAAATGATAAATATCCTGCTCGGCTTGATGGTGTAACTACTTTGTTAGAAACAGTTTCTGGTTTACAAGTTAGAGAGCCTGTTACTATTGCTGGAAGAAATACAATAATTAAATGGATGGCTGCTAAAAGTGTTAAAGTAGAAATCTATCAAAGAGTTTATCGCATTAATTTATTTGATAAAATTAAATTATTTCCACACGAAAAATGCACTAAAGTATATTATGTGGGCGATGAAACCCAAGATAATCAAGGTAATTTTATGTTATTGGAAGGTTCAGAAGAACCTTATATCGTTTCTCTTCCTGGTTTTAGGGGATTTTTAACTCCACGTTTTACTGCTTTGGAAAGTGATTGGCGTAAACGTGTAATATTTGAATTAAAAATGGCTGATATAAAATCTGTTAAGGTGGAGTATTCTTCAGCTCCTGAATCTTCATTTGAAATATCACGATTTGATAAAAATTTTGAAATAAAATTATTATTATCAAATCAAACAATGAATGGATTTGACACTTTAAAAGTTCTTAATTATATGAATTCATTTTCTAACTTAGGATTTGAAGCATTTCTTAACGATTTGAACAAGAATAATAAAGACTCCATTACTTCTCACAAGCCAATGGCAATATTATCAGTAACAGATATAACAGGGAAAGTTACAGCACTTAAAGCATTTTTAAAGTTAGCTGAATTTGGTTCTGTAGATGATGTTACAAATAAGCCAATTACCATTGATAGAGACCATTTTTATGGTCTGGTAAATAATGAAAAAGATTTTGTATTGTTGCAATATTATATTTTTAATTCAATTTTGCAACCAGCTTCATATTTCAGACTTAATGTTGAAAAAAAATAAAAATAAAAAAACAATATAAATTATTTTTAATTTACATTTGCATAAATATTAATAGAAAAATTGTAAAAACATGAGATTTATAGTACAAAGCCCATTGTTATTGAAGAATTTACAAACCATAAGTGGAGTGTTAAGTTCAAATACTACTTTACCAATACTTGAAAATTTTTTATTTGAGTTAAAGGGAGGAAAATTAGTAGTAACTGCTTCTGATTTAGAAACTACCATGACTGTAAATATATCTTTGGATAATGAAACACTGGGAGATTCAGAAGAAGGATCTATTGCAATACCTGCAAAAAAATTATTAGAATCATTAAAAACTTTTCCTGATATTCCTCTATTTTTCAATATTGATACAAAAAATTATGGTGTTGAAATTTCAGCAGGTGAAGGTAAATATAAATTAAGTGGGCAAAATAGTGAAGAATTTCCTCAAATTCCAGTTTTAGAGGATTCAACTATTGTTGAAATCAATTCAGATATAATTGCTACAGCTATATCAAAAACACTATTTGCTTCAGGAAATGACGAATTGAGACCAGTAATGCTTGGTGTTTTTTGTGAACTTACACCTGATGATATTACTTTTGTAGCAACAGATGCTCATAAATTGGCAAGATATCGCAGAAAAGATATTAAAGCTGAAAATTCAGCATCTTTTATTCTTCCTAAAAAACCACTCAATCAATTAAGAAACTCACTTACAAACAAAGATATTCCTGTAAAAATCGAATACAATCAACGTAATGCATTCTTCACTTTTGAGAATATTGAATTAGTATGTCGTTTGATTGATGGAAAATATCCTAATTACGAAGCTGTTATACCAAAAGAAAATCCAAATAAATTAATTATTGATAGAATTTCATTTTTAAACACTATTCGTCGTGTAGCAATATTTGCAAATCAATCAACTCATCAGGTTCGAATGAAAATTAGTGGTCAAGAGTTATTTATCTCCGCTGAAGATATTGATTACTCAAATGAAGCAAGGGAAAGATTAGCTTGTAGTTACGACGGTGAAGCAATGGAAATTGGTTTTAACTCTAAGTTTTTGCAAGAAATGCTTAGCAATATTGATAGCGAAATGATTACAATTGAAATGTCTCAACCTAACAGAGCTGGTATTCTTGTTCCTGTAGATAACGAAAATAAAGATGAGGATATATTGATGCTTGTTATGCCTGTAATGCTTAATCAATAAAAAATAATTAAAGAAAATATTTTGCTCAACTTTGATGTTCGTTTTTTACGAAACTGAAAAGTTGAGCAAAATTTTTATTCACAAAAAACAGAAAACATGGATAATTTTAAAAGAAATATAGAAGTTATCAAACAGAGTAACGCAAGTTTATTTGGCAAAGATTTTTTATTAACATGGGATAAAACCCAAGCTGAATTAGAAATGCTAATGCATGTAGCAGAAGCATTAAAAAATCTGAATAATAGCAATATTTCAACCAAATGTTTTGAAACAGGTTTAGCTGTTTCTCAATTCAGGGATAATTCAACAAGAACTCGTTTTTCTTTTGCATCAGCAGCTAATATGTTAGGGTTAACAGTTCAAGATCTAGACGAAGGAAAATCTCAAATTGCACATGGCGAAACGGTTAGAGAAACTTCAAATATGATTTCTTTTTTGACTGAAATTATTGGTATTCGCGATGATATGTATTTGGGAGCAGGTCATACTTATATGAAAGAAGTTGCAAATTCATTGCAAGACGGATTTAATGAAGGTGTTTTGCCTCAACGTCCTGCTGTAGTTAATTTGCAATGTGATATCGATCATCCTACCCAAAGTATGGCTGATTTATTGCATTTGAAGTCTTATTTTGGGTCATTAGAAAACTTGAAAGGAAAAAAAATTGCAATGACTTGGGCTTATTCTCCAAGCTATGGAAAGCCACTTTCGGTACCACAAGGAATAATTGGTTTAATGACTCGTTATGGAATGGAAGTGGAATTAGCTTATCCCAAAGGTTATGAATTAATACCTGAAGTATTAGATATTGCTGATAAAAACGCAAAATTTAGTGGCGGAAGTTTTAAAGTAGTAAACTCTATGGAAGATGCATTTAAAAATGCTGACATTGTTTATCCAAAAAGCTGGGCTCCATATTCTGTAATGCAAACTCGTACAAAACTATTATATGCCAATGATAAAGACTGTTTGAAAGATTTAGAAAAAGCCTGTTTAACAAACAATGCAAAATTTAAAAACTGGGAATGTGATGATGAAAAAATGAAACTAACTAAAAATGGCGAAGCATTGTATATGCACTGCTTACCTGCAGATATATCAGGCGTTTCGTGTGTTGAAGGCGAAGTAGCTAAAGATGTTTTTGACAAATATCGTATAGAAACATATAAAGAAGCAGGTTTCAAACCTTATATCATTGCTGCAATGATGCTTACCAGTCGTTTTAAAGACCCTGCAGCATTACTTACTTTAATGGAATCAAGGAATACTAAAAGGATACAAGAAAATTAATTAAGTATAAATTTAAGTTGAATTTTATTGAGAGCAAATTATTTTAATAAACATATTATATATTACCGCTTTTTATTAAGAATTTTCTAATAGAGTAAATCTCTTTTTGTATGCTTAATATTAAATTAAATAAATTCATATAAAAAAATGAAGCGTAATTAACAATCATTTGCATTAAATAAAATAATAAATTATGAAGTTTTTGTAAATTTTCTCTTATATATTTATTAATTGGCTATTAAATGGATAATAAAAAGAACAATGCACCAATTTTTGTTACACAACCAGCATTGCCATCTCTTGACGAATTTGTAAAATCTCTTGAAGAAATATGGGAAAGTAAGTGGTTAACCAATAATGGAAAGTTCCATCAGGAACTTGAGGCAGAATTATGTAAGTACTTAGGGGTAAAATATTGCAGTCTATTTTCAAATGGAACACTTGCGTTGATTGTTGGTTTACAGTCGTTAAGAATTACTGGCGAAGTTATTACCACTCCGTACAGTTTCGTAGCAACAACCCACGCATTGCATTGGAATGGTATAAAACCAGTTTTTTGCGATATAAATGAAAACGATTTTAATATTAACCCAGATAAAATTGAGGCATTGATAACTCCTCAAACCACTGCTATACTTCCTGTACATGTTTATGGAAATCCATGTAATTTTCAAAAAATTGGGAAAATAGCAGATACTTATGGATTAAAAGTATTGTACGATGCCGCCCATGCTTTTGGTGTAAATATTAATGGGCAATCAATCTTAAATAATGGAGATATGTCTATTCTTAGTTTTCATGCTACCAAAGTATTTAGCACCATCGAAGGAGGAGCGATTATTACGAATGATAAAAAATTAAAAGAGCGAATTGATTTTTTGAAAAACTTTGGATTTGCCGATGAGGTTACAGTGGTTGCACCAGGTATTAATGCCAAAATGAACGAAGTGCAAGCTGCATTCGGATTGCTGCAATTAAAAAATATTGAATGTGAAATAATTAAACGTAAAGCAATAGCAAAAACGTATTGTGAGCAATTAGCTAATATTAAAGGTATAAAAATATACAACGATTTTGAAGGTGTTAAGCACAATTACTCTTACTTTCCTATTTTAATACAAAAAGATTTTCATAAAACAAGAGATGAAGTGTATGAATTACTCAAAAAATATAATATCTTTTCGAGACGTTATTTTTATCCTTTAATAAGCCAATTTCCTACTTATAAGGAATTGCCATCATCATCATCCAAAAATCTACCTGTTGCCGAAAAAGTAACAGAAGAAGTGTTATGCTTACCTATTTTTGGCGATTTAGAACAAGCGCAAGTTGATAGGATTGTGCAAATTATGATTAATAAATAGCTATTAATGGAAGAATTCGTAATATTTGGAGCAGGTGGTCATGCTAAAGTGATTGCCAATATGATTGAAAACAAAAAAAAATATTCAATTGTAGGTTTTTTTGACAATATAAATTTACAAAACAATAAATTAGGCAATTATACTATTTTTCATAGTTTTGATGAAATTAAACAAAGGAAAATAAAAAAAGGGATTATAGCAATAGGTAATAATAAATTACGATATGATTTTTTTCAATTAGTAATAGACAATATTCCCGAAATGGAATTTGTTTCAATTATTGATTCTTCTGCTCAAATAGCAAAAGATGTTATAATTGGAAAAGGAAGCGTAATAATGCCATTGGTTTGTATAAATAGTGGTACAATCGTAGGAAACCATTGCATTATAAATACCAAAGCCTCTTTAGATCATGATAACCTTTTGGGCAATTTTACATGCGTTTCGCCAGGTGTTACAACAGGAGGAAATGTAATTATTCACGATTTCGCATTTATAGGTTTAGGCTCTAATATTATACAAAAAATTACGATTGAAAAAAATACTATTATTGGTGCAGGATCAACAGTTGTAAAAAATATACAAGAAAATGTTGTTGCCTTTGGAAGTCCAGCTAAAGTTATTAGACAAGCAAATGATTTTGAAAAATATATTTAAATGAATATTCTAAAAAAAATAAAATATTTTGGCTTTGAAGTTCAATGCCCATTATGTAATTCTATGCTAAGAAATTATCTGCCTTTAGATAAAAAATATGATGTAGATTTAACTATCAATGGGAGAACTTATGGAATAAATGATTATGAAACTTTGAATGTCGACCATTTTATGTGCCCAGTTTGTGGTGCCGATGATAGAACAAGATTGTACGTGCTTTATTTGAAAGAAAAATTGAAAGAATACAACCAAGATAATAAAATCCAACTTCTTCATTTTGCACCAGAAAAACTTTTGCAACAAATGTTGAAAAAAAAACAATTCGTTGATTATCGGTCTGCAGATTTATACATGAAAGGAGTTGATGATAAGGTAGATATAACCAATATGAATATATATCCCGATAATACTTTTGATGTAATAATATGCTCGCATGTTTTAGAACACATCGTTGATGTTAACAAAGCCATTAGTGAATTATATAGAGTAATGAAGCTTGGAGCATGGGCTATTTTGATGGCTCCAATTTTGCCAGAATTGCCTGAAGATTATGAAAATAAAGCTATAACTTCTCCCGAAGATAGATTAAAATATTTTGGACAAGATGACCATGTTCGTGTTTTTTCAAAAATAGGATTTATATCAAAATTAAGGGATAATAGATTTATTGTAAAAGACTTGGCCGTTGATTATTTTGGAAAAGAAAGTTTTGTAAAAAATAATATTACATCAAAAAGTGTTTTATATATCGTTGAAAAAGCTTAATACATGCCAAAAGTTAGCGTTTTAATGCTTGTGTATAATCATGCTGCTTTTTTGAGGCAAGCATTAGATAGTATTTTAATGCAAGAAGTTAATTTTGATTATGAAATTATTGCTGGCGATGATTGTTCAACAGATAATAGTTTAGCTATTTTAGAAGAATATGCAGCAAAATATCCTAATAAATTTAAAATAATCAGTCATTCTTCAAATGTTGGTATTTACCAAAATTTACAAGAAGTATTTCAATCTTGCAAAGGACGATACATCGCAATGCTCGAAGGTGATGATTTTTGGACATCATCCTCAAAATTACAACAACAAATAGATTTTTTGGATACAAATTCCGATTTTTCAATTTGTTTTCATAGAGCAAAGGTTTTTAATAATCAGAACAATAAGTTGATATATAATTTTCCTGGCAAAAATTATAAACTAATATCAACAGTTGACGATTTATTACAACATAATTTCATGCAAACTTGCTCGGTTGTTTATCGTAATGGATTAGTTAAAAAAATACCTGAGTGGTTTTCTACTTTAAAATTAGCCGACTGGCCACTTCATGTTCTTCATGCCGAATTTGGTAAAATAGGCTATATCAATAAAATAATGGGAGCTTATCGAGTTCATGGCAAAGGTGTTTGGTCTGGCAATAATTTGACTTATAGAAATTCCGAAGTTATCAAGATGTTAGAAGCAATTAACATACATACTAATCAAAAATATACTGATACGATTAATTCCACTATAGCAAATTTATATTTTGATAATTCGAGAATAGCTATTGATACAAATAATTGGAATGATTTTTCAAATTATATTGAAACGTTTATTAGTAGAAGTACAAACAAAAATAGAGCTTATAAGATAAAAATGCTAAGAATTAAATTCAAGTACTTTTTAAAAAAATATTTTCCATTTTTACATAATATAATTAAATATTTGAAAAATAAGTTAGTACAACTATTAATTTCATTGCGATGAATTTAATTAAAACATCTGTTTTGACTGGTTTGTCAACATTTATTAAAATTATTAGTGGATTTGTAATCAATAAAATGATTGCTATCTATATTGGTCCCAGTGGGTTGGCATTAATTGGTCAACTACAAAATTTTATTACCATTACCACAACTTATGCCAACGGTGCCATTAGCAATGGTATTATAAAATACGTTTCTGAATATAAAGACGAAGAAGCAAAAAAAGCAAAAATAATTAGTAGTGGATTGAGAATTAGTTTGTTTTGCTCGGTATTAATTGGAATTATTTTATTATTATTCTGCAAAAAAATATCTTTTTTTGTCTTAAAAACAGACGTTTATTACCAAATCATCTTACTTTTTGGGTTTACCATTATTTTATTTGCATTGAACGCTTTTTTGTTAGCCGTTTTAAATGGTTTGAGAGAAATTAAGAAGTTTATTACAATCAATATTTTATCAAGTATTTTTGGCTTATTATTAACATGCTTACTCATTGTTTTTTACCAATTAAAAGGAGCTTTAATAGCATTGGTTATCAATCAATCAGTTGTGTTTTTTATAACATTGATTTATATATTAAAAAGCAAATGGTTTAATGCAAAATATTTTTTTTCGGGATACGATAAACAATACGTTTTAAAACTATTGGGCTTTTCATTAATGGCAATAACAACCGTATCTACTTATCCTGTTTCGTTAATCATTATAAGAAAATATATAGGGCACAATCTATCGTGGGATCAAGCTGGATACTGGGAGGGATTATGGCGAATTTCGGAAGTTTATCTTATGCTTATAACTACTTCGTTATCTGTATATTATTTACCTCGCTTATCCGAGCTAAAACATAAAATAGAACTTAGAAAAGAAATTTTTTATGTTTACAAAATTGTAATACCAGTTGTGCTTGTAATGTCAACTTGCATTTTTATCTTTCGCCCATTCATTATTAGAATTTTATTTACATCAGACTTTATGCCTATGTTGCCATTGTTTAAGTATCAATTAATGGGTGATGTACTTAAAATTTCTGGATGGATATTGTCTTACTTATTGGTTGCTAAGGCAAAAATAAAAATATTTATTACAACAGAAATAATATTTAGCATTAGTTTTGTACTCTTTTCAATATTTTTTATAAACATAGTTGGTTTAAAAGGTGTAACAATGGCTTATGCTTTTAACTATCTGCTTTATTTATTAACAATGATTGTCATTTTCAGAAAAATTTTAATTAAAAAAAATGGATAAATATTTTTCATTAGAACGACTTAGAACTTCAATTATTAGTTTTCTTATTACTGTTTTGATTTTTGTAATAATTGTTGACCCAAATAATAATATTTTTTACATTAAAGATATTGTTTTTACTTTAATTATTCTTTTTTGGGGATACACATTATTTTTTTATTCTTTTAATATTCCCAGAAAAATTATAATTATTTTAATATTTATGGCAATAATAATGCCTTTATATTCAATTATTATTGCATACATTAATGGCAATGAGATTACTATTCAAGCTCCATATTTTAAATCTTTTTTCTTCTTTTTGTTATTACCAGTTTTAATAAACCTAAATGTTAATATTACTAAAAGATTTAATCAGATAGGATTTATTATTCCGATAATTATTTCAATTTTATTTATAATGTCTTATTTGTTAAATGATTATGTGTCTGTGCCATATAATTTTTTAGTATTTGAAAAACAAGTTGCTGTTTCGCGAGAGCATGTAATTATGGGGTTCAGATTATTTAATCTTTTTTATAAAACATCTCCTTTACTTTTATTTCCATTATGCTATTATCTTCAAAAATATTTTTCTACTTCTCTTAATCGAACTAATAAAAAGAAATGTTTTTATTTAATTTTATTATTGTCGGTTGCTTTTTTATTGTCAAGTACCAGAGCCAATGTATTAATTTTCATTTTCTTTTTTTTAGCATATAGTTTATTTTATATTTATTTAAAAAATAAAAGAATTTTCTTACTAATTTTTGGATTATTGACCATTGTTTTTTTGATGCTCTTTTTTCAAAAATTAATGTTAGTATTTAATACTAATGAAGCTTCAAATAATATTAAAATTCAACATATCCAAGATTATGGAGAATTGTTTAAAAACTCACCTAAAGTTTTGTGGATTGGTCAAGGTATTAATTCTTGCTTTTATTCGTCATATTATAATAATTTTATAAAAACTACTGAATTAACTTATTTTGAATTATTAAGAATATGGGGATTACCTATGTCATTATTATTTGTCTTTTTTCTGATTTATCCTATTATTCGTTTTTTTGCAAAATATAAACAATATTATTCATATCGTTATATTCCAATTGCATACTTAGCATATCTTTTAATAGCAGGAACAAATCCTTTGCTATTATGTTCTACAGGAATGATAGTTATTGTTTATGTTTACTCTATTTTAGTAATTCAATCGAACGAATTTAAAGTCGCTAAAAAAAGAAATTGTAATGAATGAAAAAGTAGATATTTTAATGGCTGTATTTAACGGAGAATTATTTCTTAAGCAACAGCTTGATTCTATTGTAAATCAAACTTACAAAAATTGGTTATTAAGAATTCGTGATGATGGGTCAACTGATAATTCTATTGGCATTATAAATGATTATATTGAAAAATATCCAGAGAAAATCATTTTGTTAGAGGATAATAAAAATATAGGTAGTTGTAATAATTTTTTTGCACTTTTAGAAAATTCAAATTCTGAATACATAATGTTTTCAGATCAAGATGATGTATGGCATACAGATAAAATTGAAAAGACGTTAAATCAATTTATAGAGCTTGAAAAAGAATATGGGAAAGAAATTCCATTGCTACTACATACGGATTTAGAAGTAGTTGATGAAACATTAAATCATATTTCGAATTCATTTTGGAAATACCAACAAATGGATGTTGAAAGAGTAAGTAGGTTAAACAAAATTTTGCTTGAAAATATTGTTACTGGTTGTACTGTTATGATAAATCGTGCTTTAAAAGAAAAATCTTTACCTTTACCAAATAATGTTTTTGTACATGATTGGTGGTTGGCATTGGTAGCATCTGTTTTTGGAAAAATTGAAAAAATGGATGAATCAACAATTTTGTATCGCCAACATAATCAAAATGTTGCAGGTGCAAAAAAGAGCAATTTTTTGCATTTTTATAAGAGATTATTAAACCTTGACTTGGTAAAAAAAGGATTAGAAAATGCTGTTTTTCAGGCAAGTGTTTTTTATAAAACATATCGAAATGATTTATCAAACGAACAAGTTAAAATGCTAACTGCTTTTTGTAATATATATCAATATAATTGGCTTAAAAGAAGATTCATATTACTTCGTTTTGGTTTGTTAAAAAGTAAATTTTATAGAAATATTGGTTTATTTATAGTTGTTTAATTATTTGAAAGAATAAAATCTTTTAATAAAAAATATTATACCTTTGCATTTTATTTCTGCAAAACATTTAGTTTGTTCTTAATGTTTTGGAAAATCTTTTTGAAAAATGAATTTTTAGAACCTACCTGATTTTTAAAACTTAAAACTTATGAAAAAGAAATTATTTTTAGCACTTATTTTTAGCGGCGTATTATTTAATCTTAATGTTTTTGGAATAGATATATATGTATCTAATTCGGGAAATGACGTATCAGGAAATGGCACCTTAATCAATCCATATCAAACGCTTAATAGAGCACAGTTGGCTGTGAGAGCATATAAAGCCAATAGTAGAAGAGCTTCAGATATAAATGTAATTATTAGAGGTGGTACATATTATTTAAGCTCTACTTTACAGTTTGGTGCCGAAGATTCTGGTGTGAGTGGTTATAAAGTACGATACATTGCATACAATAACGAAACTGTTGTTATAAGTGGTGGTGTAAAAATACCAACAGGTTTAGGTTTATGGACACCTGATATTAATGGTATCTGGAAAGTAAATTTGAGTAGCCTGAATCCATCGAATGTTGTCTTTCGACAGTTGTGGGTTGATGGCAATAAGGCATCACGATCGCATAGCGGAATAGAGATAACTACATTTCCAAGTACAGGAACTGATAGGTCTTTATATTTTAATACAACTAGCTTAAATGGTATAGTGCTTTCTAATGCAACACATAAATCGGATATTGAAATTTGGACACATTTGCAATGGATGCGTAATATTATTAAAATAGAATCCATTATAGGTAGTAAAATAACCACAAATATAGAAACTCCTTTTTGGATTAGCGGATCAGTTGACTCTCGCCAACGGATAACCCAAATTGAAAATGCGTATGAATTTGTTAATGAATCTGGAGAATGGTTTTATGATAAATATACAAAATATTTGTATTATTACCCTTTAAACAATACAAATCCAAATAATTCAGAAATAATTTTTCCTGTTTTAGAAAAAATAATTTCTGCAACCAATCTTTCGAATGTTGAATTTAATGGACTTACTTTTTCGCATGCTACATGGGCATCATGGATTAATGATCATGGATATAGCTCAGGCCAAGGTTCTATATATTTAAAACCTGTGGGTCAACATAACTCAGCTCTTTCGAATGTAGAATTTAATGGATGTTCTAATATTACTGTTAAAAAGAGCTTTTTTAAACATTTAGGTTCTGAAGCCATTTGCTTCCAATATGCAAGCCGTAATAATACAATAGAGAATAATACATTTATTGATGTTGCAGGTACTGGTATTAGAATCGGAAATGGGTATGACTATGAAGTTCAGAATACGCAATACGCTACACAATATAATATAATAACAAATAATACTATATCAAATGTAGCTAATGAATACTGGGCACATTGTGGCATTTGGTTAGGTTTTGTTAATCACAATCAAGTTACTTATAATAAGCTTTTAAATTTACCTTACACAGGAATTTCTTCAGGATATCCATATAATGCAGCTAATCCACCAGCTCTATTGGGTGATAATACATTTGATAACAACGAGATTACAGATGTTATGAAATCTTTAAGAGATGGTGCAGCTATATACAATCATGCTCCAAATACAGGACAATCATATATACGACACAACAAAATTTGTGATATTCCAGCAGATGGACAAGAAAAAACTGGTATTTATCTTGATGAAGGAAGTAGTAATTTTTGGGTTTCGGATAATTATGGAAATGTAGGTTGGCAACAAGTTACCGATGGCTATGGTGCATCAAATGTAAGTATTCATTTTTTTGTACCTCAAATGAGTATTTGGTGCGAAAACAATAATTTTGATGGGTGCAGTAATCATTGGATTAATAATGAAAAATACGCTCCAAAATACTCTACAGCAGCTGAAAATATAGGAGATTTAGGAGTTCGCTTTGCAGATGTAAACCATGATGGACTTGAGGATATGGTGTATTATAGGTGGCTATCATCAACAAATATTCAAAGAGGCGTATATCTTAATGAGTGTGGTAAATGGGGAAACTTATTGGTAAATAGTCCATATTGTTTACCTTATCACCTTTATGTAGATGGAATGGGAGATATGGGGGTGCAATTTGTAGATTTTGATAATGATGGATATAAAGACATTATATACAGTAGATATGGCTATACTGATCAATGCAAAGCTTTTAGGAACACGGGGACTGGTTGGGCATATATGCCAAATTATAACTCTCCTGTGCCTATGTATGCTGATGGTATTGGCGATTTAGGCGTTAGATTTTTGGACGTAAATGGTGATGGTAAAAAAGATTTAGTTTATTCACGATGGTTAAATGCTTCTATTCAACATCGAATGACTTTTTTAAATAATGGTAATGGATGGACACAAACTTCAAATCCTGCTTATTTAATTCCTAATGGTATCTTTTTTTCATCTGATGGAATTGGTGATTTAGGTGTACAAATAGTAGATTTAAATGGAGATAATAAAGAAGATTTAATATATTGGAGAGTTGATTGCGAAAAAGGAGCATTAATAAACCATGGAAATAATTCAGGAACTGGATGGTCATTAGACCCAAATTTTACTCCAAAATCTCCTATTTTTCAAGACGGAAAAGGATTATTAGGTGTAAAATTTATTGATGTTGATCATAATGGTTTTGTTGATATGGTTTATAATAGAAAATCTTTCCCAATAATAATAAATGGGATTACTATTATTTCAACAATAATTGACAAAGCAGCATGGCTTAATACTGGTACAACTTGGGTTGCAGGCAATCCTGATTACGCTCCTGTTATTCCAACTTATATTGATAATTTTGGGAAAGATCAAGGTGTATTAACTGTTGATTTAAATGGCGATGGCTACAAAGATATATTGCAAGGTTATTGGCGAAACACCCGACCCATTTGGGAATATAATCATAGCAATTCTAATTTATCAAGCCAAGCATATTTGAATGGTTCTTCTAATTTTAATTGTGTACCAACATTAAAGTCAAAAGAAGAGACAAGTAAAATAGATTCAAACATAATCAATTCAAATATAGCGAATAATGAAAATTTTAATATTGAATTGTATCCAAATCCATTTAAAGATAATTTTTCGATATTTCTTGATGTTAATTCTAATAATAAAATACAAATTAGTTTATATTCTATTATGGGGGAATTCATTAAAACAATAGCAGATAAAAATTTTGAAAAAGGGAGTTACACGATAGATGTTAATATTCCACTAAAATCTGGAGTTTACTTTATAAGTGCTAAATCGGATAATACAATACAATACAAAAAAATAATTAAGAAATAGATTTTTAGATAAATTTTTTCTAAAAATTAAAAATATTAAACCTAATCTTGTCAGTATTTATAATAATGATAGGGTTAGGTTTTAAATTATATATCTTTTTGTAAAATAGTTGATTAATTTTAAGATGGTATCAGTTTGTATTCCAACATATAATGGAGAAAAATTTATTTTGCAGCAACTGCAATCTATTTTATCGCAATTGCAGCAAAATGATGAAATTATTATTTCAGACGATAGTTCTACGGATAATACTATAAATATCATTAAATCGTTTAACGATAAACGGATAGTAATTTTGGAGAACAATAAGTTTTATAGCCCTGTTTTTAATGTAGAAAATGCTTTAAAATACGCCAAAGGAGATTTTGTTTTTTTGAGCGACCAAGATGATATTTGGGTAGATATAAAAGTTGAAAAGATGCTTAAGTATTTATTAGATTATGATTTAGTTATTAGTAACGCATCTATTATTGATAGTAATGAAAACGTAATAACTGAGTCTTATTTTAGTTGGAAAAACTCGGGAAAAGGATTTTGGAAAAATTTTTATAAAAATACTTATATTGGTTGTGCTATGGCATTTAACAGGAAAATGCTTGAATTGGCACTTCCTTTCCCTAAAAAAATAGCTATGCACGATATTTGGATTGGATTACTCGCAGAAGCGAAAGGGAAAGTGTTTTTTTTGGATGAAAAATTATTGTTGTATCGCCGACACGAAAACAATGTAACTTATTCAATTACAAAAACTAACAATACGCTTTCCGATAATACATTGTTTTATAAATTGAATTATCGTTTCAGTATTTTATTTAACATTGTAATTCGATTACTAAGAAAAAATTAATTAATTGTAATTCAAAGCGATGCAGAGAAAAAGGAAAATAGTTTTAGTTTCGTTGTTTGTTTATACAGGCGAAGATGATAATATTCGCATTAATACGGTGTATGATTTTTTAAAAGATAAAAATGATGTAAGTATTATTACTACTGATTTTAATCATCGCACCAAGCAAAAACATAGTATTAGCAATAGTAAACGAAATATTGAAATGATTAAAGTTCCAGAATATAAACAAAATTTAAGTTTAAGACGATTTTTTAGTCATGGAGTTTTTGCTTTTAAATTATATAAATATCTTAAAAAATTATCACAGAAACCAGATATTGTTTACTGTATAGTTCCTACGGTTTCCAGTGGTTTGGCTTGTGCAAAATTTTGCAAAAAGTTTAATATTCCTTTTGCCGTTGATGTTATTGATTTGTGGCCAGAATCTTTTATTGCTTTAACCCCATTTCCAAAGTTTTTTTCGTTATTAACTTATACATGGAAAAAGATGGCTCAAAAAGTTTATGCTTCTGCTGACAAACTTTTTGCCGAATCAATAGAATATGCTAATGTAGCTCAGAAAAGCAATAAAAAAACGCTTGCATTACCCGTTTATTTGGGTACAGATAATACAAAATATCAGGAATTAATCGCAAAAAGCACCATTCATCTTCAAAAACCTGAAAATGAGATATGGATTTGCTATGGAGGTGGATTAGGAAATAGTTATGATTTTGATGTTATTTTAAATGCTTTTGATGAAATAATTAGAGAAAAATACAATAATGTGAAGCTGTTTTTTATTGGCGATGGTATAAAGTCTGCTTATATATCTTCGTTTATAAAAAAAAACAAATTACCAGCAATAATTACTGGGTTTTTATCTTATGCTGATTTTCTAAAATATTTAAGTTATTGTGATATTGCTCTTAATCCTTTTCTGAAAAACACAAAAGTTGTTCATTCATATAAATTTAACGATTATATATTAGCTGGTTTGGCGGTGGTAAATAATCTTAAAGGCGAAACCAGCGAATTTATTATACAACATGAAATAGGTTTAAATTTTGATTATGAAAGTAAGCTATTGAAAGATAAATTGTTATTTTTGATAAATAATAAAGATATTTTAGCAAAAATGAAAATGAATTCAACCTTCGTAGCTGCTAATATTTTAGATAAAAAAATAATATATAAAGAATTAATCAATCAATTAGAAAACTAATCTTATGCTACGAAAATTATATTTATCCCCATTAGGATATTGTATTTCATTTCTATTGAATACAATTGCATTTGTTCATAAACCATTTATGGTTTATGGTTTTTATAACCGAGTGCAAAAACGATTTTATAAAAATACAAGGCTTAGTTCTTCTGCAAAATTAATTAATAAGCAAAATATTGATATAGCGGATAATGTATGGATTGGGCATTATTGCTTATTAGATGGAATTGGAGGAATTACAATTGGCGAAGGTGTTAATATAGCTTCGCATTCTTGTATTTACACACACAGTAGCCAAAATACTATCCGTTTACTTGGGAAGAAGTTTATAGAAATCCCGGCAAACAAAAGAATAGGGTATATTATTGAAAAAGTGGAAATTGGAGCATATTCTTTTATAGGAACTTCATGTGTTTTATTACCAGGAACAAAAATTGGGAAAGGTGTAATTGTGGGAGCTGGCAGTATCGTAAAAGGAGATTTCCCTGATTATTCTATTATTGTTGGAAATCCTGCAAAAATTGTTGGAGATACCAGAAAAATTGATGAGAAATATCTTTCTGATCCTCATGTTATTGCTAACTATTATAACAGAACAGAAAATAAAGTATGATTAAACTTAAAATGCCTAAAAGAGAGGCTATTCATCAACAAGTATTTTATTATTTGCTTTTAATTCAAGCATTTGCATTTCCTTTATGGAAAAAAACAACTCCAATAATTATATCTCTTATCGTTTTAAACTGGATATTAGAGTTCAATTTCAGATCAAAAGTGAGGCATCTGATTTCTGAAAATAAATTACCAAACTTTTTTTTATTTATTTCAATCTATATTCTTTATGTTATTGGGTTAATATATACTTCTAATTTTGCTTACGCTTCATTTGATTTAGAAATAAAACTTACATTTCTTTTAATACCTGTTGTTTTTTTCTCTTCTGATTTTACAAAATTTGATAGAAAAAGAATAATTAATGTATCTACTTCTTTTATTTGGGGTTGCTTTTTATCTTCCATTTTAAGTATGCTATATTCCTGTTATTTATACCAATCAAACAATACTTCATTTTGGTTTTTTTATACTTTTGCTTCAGCATTTCACCATCCAAGTTATATCTCTATGTATGTTGTATTTGCAATGACTACTATTATCTATCTTTTAATAAAAGGTTTAATAAAAAACAGAAGGCTTAAATACCTATTATTCTTATTACTTATCTGGTTTACTGTTTATGTTATAATGCTAAGTTCAAAAGCAGGGATTCTTAGTTTGTTAATTGGTATCGTATTTTGGTTTGGATATTGGATCATCAAAAAACGGAATTATTTGATTCCGACAATCGTGGTAATTATTTTTCTTTTGTCAATAGCTCTTGGGGCAAAAAAAATTCCAATAGTAACAAACAGAATAACTTCTTCTTTTCAAGCCTTAATATCCAACAAAAATGATGTTAATACTGAAGACGGAACCGTTCAGCGAATAGAAATATGGAAAACTTCATTGGATATTATCAAAGAAAACTTTTTAATTGGAGTTGGTACAGGTGATGTAAAAGATGAATTACTTAAACATTATGATGAAAAGGGAATGACTTTTGCAAAAGCTAACAACTTAAATGCTCATGGACAATTTTTTCAAACATTTATTACTTTGGGACTTTTAGGTTTTGTTAGCCTTATAATGCTATTTTTATTTCCAATTTATCAGTCATTTAAAAAACAAAATTATATTTATCTGGTATTTCTGATAATTATAGCAATAAACTTATCAGTTGAATCTATGTTTGAAAACCAAGCAGGCGTTGTTTTTTATTCATTTTTTAATTCATTTTTATTTTTATCCGCTAAACAACTAACTAATTCATAATGAGATGAATAAAATATTTGTTTTAAAATAGCTTTTTAATGATTGGTTATTCAGTATATTGCTTCTAATCAGTTTGTTCAACTTTACAATATATATATTATGCTTTATCTAAAAAAAATCTGGGAAGAAAAAACATTGTTTTGTATTCTTATTATTGCATTTTCTGCGAGGTTAATAGCTGTACTTTTTGCTAAAGGATTTGGAATGCACGATGATCATTTTTTAGTGATTGAAGCTGCACAATCATGGGTTGACGGAAGTGATTACAATAAATGGTTGCCATGGTCTCCTGGAAATCAGGGTCCTGATGGACATAGTTTCTTTTATGTAGGTATTCATTATATTTTATTTACACTCATTAAATGGCTGGGAATTAATGATCCACAATCAAAAATGTTTGTCATTAGGCTAATACACGCTTTATGGTCATTATTGGTTGTGTATTTTGGCTACAAAATCGTTGAAAAATCAGCAAATAAAAAACTTGCTATTCAAACAGGTTTACTTTTAGCACTGTTTTGGTTTTTCCCATGGATAAGTGTTAGAAATTTGGCAGAAGTAGCTTCTATTCCATTTCTAATTTGGGCGGTTTGGCTAATTTACAAAAAACAAGAATTCAATGAGTTTACTAAAGAATTTTTGTTGGCAGGATTTTTATTTGGATTGGCTTTTTCTACACGTTTTCAAACAGCATTATTCATTTCTGGGGTAGGTTTAGTGTTGCTACTACGTTGGCAATTAAAGCCAATATTACTTCTTTGTATAGGATTTTTATTCTCAGTTTTTCTATTTGAAGGTCTGGTAGATTGGATTTTATGGGGAAAACCATTTGCAGAAATGCTAGTATATATCCAATATAATATTGATCATTCAAACGATTACATAGTATCTGCCTGGTACACATATTTTTTACTTTTGGGTGGGATTATGATTCCTCCAATAAGTTTATTGCTTTTTGCAGGTTTTTTCAGAAGTTGGAAAAAATATTTATTATTATTTCTGCCTACATTCCTTTTTCTTGTTTTTCATAGTACATTCCCAAATAAACAAGAACGTTTTATATTAACAATAATTCCATTTTTCATTATCACAGGAATTTTAGGGTGGAATTTAATTGTTAGTAATTCAATCTTTTGGCAAAAAAGAAATAAATCATTAAAAGTTTGTTGGATAATTTTCTGGATTTTAAATTTTATTTTAATTCCTTTTATATCAACTCATTATTCAAAAAAATCGAGGGTGGAGTCTATGGTTTATTTATCTCATTATAAAAACATTAAATATATATTGACAGAAAATACAAACGCTTATGATACGAAATTAGTTCCAGAATTTTATTTGAGTCAATGGATTGACACATATAATATTAGCAAAAGTTATTCTATTGATTCTATTAGTGGCTTGGTAAATGATTCAAAAAATGTAGATTTATTACCAAGATTCTTTATTTTCGAGGAATCTAAAAATATAGGTGAGCGTGTATTAAATGTAAAACATTACTTTCCTAATATAGAATATGAAACTACTATATATCCAAGTAACATTGACAACTTACTATATCGTTTAAATCCAATTAATGCAAATCAAATCATTATAATTTATCGGAATAAAGATTTTTATCCGCAAAAATTACTAATTAAATAGTAATATGTTCTTTCAGAGAGTAATAAAATATTTACCAAAAGTATACAAAAATAAAATTATATTTTAATACGATTAACAATAATAAATAAAAATCTCACATTTAGTTTAAATACTAATTTTTGAAAATATGGAAATAATTAGAAAAAAGGCAGAATTTTTAAATTACTTCTTCTTACTACTTTTGTTTTTTGTTATTCCATTATCAAAAAATATTACTGTCTGGGTGTTAGTTTTTTTTTCAATAACGTCCTTTTTAACTGCGGATTACACTGCTAAATTTCAATATAATAAAAATAATCGCAAAAATTTCTATATTCTTAGCTTTTCATTTTTATATATTTTGTATATTATTGGTCTTTTATATACTTCAAATTATGAATATGCTATTTTTGATTTAAAAGTTAAATTTTCAATATTCTTATTGCCAATTGTCTTTTTCCTTATAAAAGAAAGCTATTTTTCAAAAGAATTTACAATAAAATTCTTTCAAGCATTTTTATTAGGTGTATTATCAAATGTAATTATATGCTTATTAATTGCATTATATAAATATTCTTATATAACTCATTCTTCTGAAGTGTTTTATTATAGTTCGTTGAGCTATTTTTTTCATCCCTCCTATTTTTCAATGTTTTTAAATTTTGCTATAATACTACTCCTATTTTCTTCATTTTCAAATATTAAAATTTTAAATCAAAAAAAAAATATTTTAGTAGTTTTACAACTACTTTTTTCAATATTTATTTTTTTATTAAGTTCCAAAGCAGGTATTATAAGTCTGATAATTATATATTTATTTTATGTTTCAATTATTATTTTTTCTCAAAAGAGATACAAATTAGCATTATTGATACTATCCTCCCTTTTATTGTTTTCAATAGTTTTTTTAACAATAATGCCATCAGTTAAAGACAGGCTTAAAGTTGCTTTTTATGCACTAAAAAATAAAAATGAAGCAATTAAATCAGATGGTGAAAGTACATCCGATAGAATTCTTATATGGGAAACATCCATTGATATAATTAAACAAAACTTAATACTTGGAGTAGGTACAGGTGATGTAAAAGATGAACTGCTTAATAAATATAAAGAAAATGGAATAAACTTTGCGTACCAACAAAAATTAAATGCTCATAACCAATACTTACAAACATTTATTTCTATTGGATTAATTGGATTTATTGTCTTAATTTTAAGTTTTTTATTACCAGTCATTCAGTCTATTAAACGTCAACATTATATATATTTAATGTTTCTCTTTTTGATAGCATTTAATATTTTAGTTGAGTCTATGTTCGAAAATCAAGCTGGTGTAGTATTTTATGCTTTTTTTAATACCTTTCTTTTTTTATCAAGTAAACAATTAGCTGATAATTGAAATCCTGATTAAAATAATGTTTGTTAAGCATTTGCAGCATCTACCATACCACCAGCTGCATATTCCCCTGAGTCTAATTTTGATTTTATTTTTTCAAAAGAATCCAAAGTGTATTGAACATCTTCCATAGTATGAACAGCTGTTGGAATTAAGCGAAGCATAATAGTTCCTTTTGGAATTACCGGATAGGCAACGATAGAACAGAAAATATTGTAGTTTTCACGCAAATCGAAAGCCAATTGAGTAGCTTCTGGAACATTTCCGGACAAAAAAACAGGAGTAACAGGCGATTGAGTATTTCCAATATTAAAGCCTCTTACCTTTAAACCATTTTGTAAAGCATGAACAATAGTCCAAAGTTTATCTTTCAATTCAGGACGATTACGAATTATTTCCAGTCTTTTTAAAGAGCCAATAACAATAGGCATTGGTAAAGATTTTGCATAAATTTGTGAACGTAAGTTGTACATTAAATACTTTACTATTTCTTCTTCAGCTGCAACAAAAGCTCCAATTCCGGCCATCGCTTTTGCAAAAGTTGCAAAATAAACATCAATTCCATCTTGTACTCCTTGTTCTTCTCCCGTTCCAGCACCTGTTTTACCCATTGTACCAAATCCATGAGCATCATCCACTAGTAAACGAAAATTGTATTTCTTTTTCATTTCAACAATAGCTTTGAGGTTTCCCATATCACCACTCATTCCAAAAACGCCTTCAGTTATTACCAAAATACCACCACCCGTTTCTTTTGCAACTTTGCTTGCTCTTTGTAATTGTTTTTCGCAACTTTCCATATTATTATGAGGAAAAACAAAACGTTTTCCAATGTGCATACGCATACCATCAATAATACAAGCATGTGCTTCTGAATCATAAACAATCACATCATTTCTATCAACTAATGAATCAATGATAGAAACCATGCCTTGATATCCAAAATTTAATAAATAAGCTGCTTCTTTTCCCACAAAATCAGCTAATTCTTGTTCTAATTGTTCATGATATTTTGTTTGACCTGACATCATTCGAGCACCCATTGGCGCTGCCAAACCCCAGTCTTTTGCTGCCTGTGCATCAGCTTCTCTTACTTCTTTCATATTAGCTAAGCCCAAATAATTATTTAAGCTCCAAACTAATCTTTCTTTTCCTCTGAAATTCATTCTTGTTGAAATTTCTCCTTCAAGTTTTGGAAACATATAATATCCATGAGCTTGCTTAGCGTATTGTCCTAAAGGACCAAAATTCTTTTTTATTTTATCAAAAATATCCACAATATTATTCTTTTTAAATTTCTATTTTTTTTTGCAAAGTTATCATTTATTAAAAAAACAATCAAATTAAATACCTATTTGTTTATAAAATTGAGAAAAAGAAACTTTATTAACAATTATTCTAAAGAGTTTTATAAAATTTGAGTAAACTACATTAATTCAATAATTTAATAAAGGCTTATTCTTAAATTTGGTTGAAGAGAAATAAAATATCAAGCTTAATTTTCACTTTTATTGTCAATAATATCAAAAATATTCATTTGATTTTTTTCGACAACTTCAGGTCGCTTTAAATTACCAAAACGTTTCAAATAATCTCGTAAGGCATTTTTTATCAGTTTGTTGGGAGTTGTTTTCTTTACCAAACAAAAAAGTTCAATATTTTCTTTTTCTGGTTTTGATAACTTTAACTCAAATTTGAAATACTTAATTTTTTTGCGTTTCTTTTTATTTGTTTTAGCTACAACCATAATTACAAATTGCTAAATAAAAATAAGATTACAATTTTTATCAAATGTAAGCTTATTTAAAAAACTAATCGTAATTTTACAAAGAAATTAATTCACAATTATTATGTTGATAAGTATTAATAATATTCCTAAAATAAAGCTTTGTAAATCAGGTAATTTTTTATTAATTGCAGGTCCTTGTGTTATTGAAAATAAAAAAATGCCTTATGAAATTGCAGAAACCATTCTCGAAATAACTGATAAATTACAAATTCCTTTTGTTTTTAAAGCATCGTATCGCAAGGCAAATCGTTCAAAAATGGATGCGTTTACCGGTATTGGCGATTCAATTGGGTTGGAAATATTAAAAGATATAAGCGGAAAATATAGTATTCCTGTAATTACGGATATACATACTGTTGAAGAAGCTGCTTTAGCTGCTCAATATGTTGATATTTTACAAATCCCAGCATTCTTATGCAGACAAACTGATTTGCTCATAGCGGCTGCCAAAACTGGCAAAATTGTGAATATTAAAAAAGGGCAATTCCTTTCTGCTGCTTCCATGAAATTTGCAGTGGACAAGGTAAGAGAATCAGGTAATCAGAATATTATGCTTACAGAACGTGGGAATATGTTTGGTTATCAAGATTTAATTGTAGATTTCAGAGGAATTTCTGAAATGCAGAAAAATAATGTTCCAGTAATTGTTGATATTACACATTCATTACAACAGCCAAATCAATCTACGGGTGTAACTGGCGGACAGCCAGAAATGATTTCAACTATTGCCAAAGCAGCCATTGCTACTGGTGCTGATGGTATTTTTGTTGAAACTCATCCTAATCCTGCTATTGCTAAATCAGATGGTGCAAATATGCTTCCATTAAATCAATTGGAAGAATTACTAAAGGTATTGGTAAAAATTAGAAAAGCAGTAAATAATATGTAATTATTAATTATAAAACTAATAATCAATAACTATTTTAGTTGAATTTGCCTGATTGCTCCTGTATTTTTATCAAATTGTAAAAATGAATTATTTATTGGTAATGAGATAACTATACCAAGTTGAGCTATTAATTGCTTAGCTGTCTTTATTATATTGTTGTTTTGGATAATGCTTACATCAGTATATGCAGGTTGGCGATAATAAAAACCATGTTTCCCTTTTTGTATTTTCAGTTTTTCGTTGTTATATCTATTAATTGGATTTATTAGGTTTTTGTTTTGTATCTGAATATAAATATTTTCTCCTTTTGAACTGGTTTTATCTACTATTCCTTCTTTTGACGAAAACTTACAAAGCAATGCTTTTAAAATATTAGAATTCGTATCTTTTTCGGGAAGATAAATATAGCTATAAGTTATTGTATGATTTAATGTAATGCCAGTAAATAACTTCATGTATTCGTTCTCAAGGTTTTGAAGTTCTGAATACATAAATTCAATACTTTTTTTATCGTTTACATCTGATTCACCAGTTATTATGTTAAACCGATTGTCTTTTATTTTAGTAATAATATCAACTGTTTCTTTAACTTTTTGTTCTGTAGGTTTCTCTATTATGGATGTTTTAAAATTTTTCTTCCAAAAGAAGGAATTAAATAGCATTACTGGTTTATAAATAGTATCTGTTTTTTCATAAAGACTTAAATTAGCATACATTTTAAAAAGCTCGGGATAGTCATTATTGGTATTTTCAGAAATAGAATCATAAGTTATAAGATTTTTATTTCTAACGGAACTAATAGTGGGTGAATTTACAGACTCTATTAACCCTAAATCAGTTAATTTAATTCCTAATTTACTATCGTTGGTCTCAATAAAATAATATTGCAAGGAATCGGGTTCTGAAAATGTTTCGATTTTCACATCTTTAATTACATATTCTGTTGAATTTTCTGCAATTACATTGTTTAATCCAAAATATTTTTGAGCATATTCAGAATAAGGTCCTTTGATATTTTCTTGTTGATTAATGATAAAATCAACTTTGATATAAGTTTTTGGCAAGGCATAATAAAACCCACTTTTATTGTTGGGAATTGCATTTTTTGTAACATGAATTACCTGATAATTGCTTTTACATGAAAAAAGAAATACTAAAGCAAAAGCAAATGTGTATAATGTTTTTTTTGAATGGTGCATATCTATTTGATATAAAATTATTATTTAAAAACCTTCTTTTACAAAAGTAAGATATAAATGTGAATTATAGTTTAAACGAATTCTTTTTTTCGTGCCAACCAAAGACCAAAATATGTAATTAAACCATTAACAATGAGAAGTTCAAATCCAAATTTATAACCATTTAATATATAAATGCTATTTTCGCTAATTAAATAGCATAATATCGGTGAAATAATTGAAATAACAGGCACCCAATGATCTCTTACTTTTAATTTGGTAAATAATCCAAAAGTATATAAACCCAATAATGGACCATAAGTGTAACCAGCTACGGTAAATATTTTGCTAACAACTGCAGCTTGTTCTTCAGCCTTTATCGAGTAAAAAATTGATCTAAAAATAACAATTGCAATTAATAATAGTAATGCAAATCCAATATGCACAATGTATCGGATTTTTGTTTTTTGCTTTTCATTTAAGGTTTTGTTTTTATTTAAGCCTAAAATATCAATACAAAAAGATGTCGTTAATGATGTTAATGCTCCATCGGCACTAGGATAAGCTGCAGAAATAAGTCCAAGAACAAAAACCAAACCTGCAATAGGTCCTAAAAATTTAATAGAAATAGTAGAGAATAAATCATCTGTTCTTATATCAGATATGTTTATTCCTTTTTCTTTTACATATATTAATAAAATTGCACCTAAAAATAAGAACAACATATTTACTAAAACCAAAACCATGCTAAAGCTGAGCATATTCTTTTTGGCATCTTTTAAATTGCGACAACTTAGATTTTTTTGCATCATTTCTTGATCTAAACCCGTCATTACAATGGCTATAAATACCCCACTAAAAAATTGTTTAATAAAATGACGCTTACTTGTCCAATCAGTTATTACAATCCTTGAATAATCAGCTTCAACAATTTTATACAACATATCTCCAAAACCAATATTCAATTCTCGTAATATAAACACGATTGTTAAAACCAAAGCACCCAACATAAAGGTTGTTTGAAGGGTATCAGTCCAAATAATAGTTTTTATACCACCTTTGAAAGTATAAAGAATAATAAGCAAAATAAACATGCTTGCTGTAAAGATAAAAGATATATTCCAAGCATCGAAGATAAAAACCTGAAGTACATTTACAACCAAAAACATTCTTAAAGAAGCTCCGATAACTCTAGATAGAATAAAAAAGAAAGAACCAGTTTTATATGACCAAAATCCAAATCGTTGTTCAAGATAAGTGTAAATTGAAGTAAGATTCAAACGATAATACATTGGCATTAAAACATTGGCTATTATTATATAACCGACAAAATAACCAAATACTACCATTAAATAGGTAAATTGAGTGTCTTTAACCCAACCAGGAACCGACATAAAAGTAACCCCTGAAAGCGAAGCACCTATCATACCATAAGCTACAATATACCATGTAGATGTTTTATTGCCAATATAAAAAGATTGATTGTCGGCTTTACGAGCAGTAAACCAGGTTATTGCAAATAAAAGCAAAGTGTAAGCTAAAAAGCTAAACAGTATTAATTGTGGTGTCAAACTATAAAAAATTAATGTAAAAAAATTGTACTTTTGCGAAAGCAAAGATAAAAAATTAATCAGTTTGTAAAGTTCTTAAAGTTTATAAAGTTTGCAAACTGAGTTGCTATTGATTATTAAGATGTTAATTGATTTCTTTATAGAATAAATCTGATTTTTTAATTAGCAAATTATTATTTCATAAAAAAAGAATAAACACTTTATCTCAACAACCTAATAACCATCAACTCATTTAAGAAATGGATAATTTTCCTTCAAAATTAGTAGAAAATGCTGTAAATGAAATTTCGCAATTACCTGGAATTGGTAAAAAAACTGCTTTACGTTTGGCATTATATCTATTAAAACAAGATGAAACCGCTGTTGAAAATTTTGGTAATTCAGTTATTAGAATGAGGAAGGATACCAAGTTTTGTCAGAAATGTCATAATATTTCCGATAACGATGTCTGTGAGATATGTAATAATCGCAAACGTAATCATTCTTTTATTTGTGTAGTGGAAGATGTTAGAGATGTAATGGCAATTGAAAACACTTCGCAATTTAACGGTGTTTACCATGTATTAGGGGGCATCATCTCCCCTATTGAAGGAATTAGTCCTTCCGATTTAACTATTAATAGTTTGATAGATAAAGTTGCCTTGGGCGGAATTACAGAAATTATCATGGCGCTTCCTGCCACAATTGAAGGTGATACTACAACTTTTTACATTTCTAAGCAACTAAAATCCTACGATATTTCTATTACAACCATTGCAAGAGGAATTGCTGTGGGCGATAATCTGGAATACACCGATGAAATTACTTTGGGAAGATCTATTATTAACAGAACACCTTATTCGTATAGGACATAGAGAGCCTTGAGTACTTGGAGTTAATAGAGTATTAAGAATCTTGAGATAACCTAATAACCTTTAACCTTTAACCAATAACAATATGATTTTGAAATCGGGAAATGTAGCACTTCGTGGTTTAAAAGATACTGATGCTGCTCGAATGGCCGAACTTTCCAATAATATCAAAGTTGCCAGAAATCTGAGAGATGGGTTCCCTTTTCCTTATACACTTAAAGATGCTGAAATCTTTATTAAAGCATATCGAAAAATAAATCCTTTGAGCATATTTGCCATTGAGTATAAAGGTGAATATGTCGGGAATATTTCGTTGATGCCGGGAACTGACGTTTACAGAAAATCGGCTGAAATTGGCTATTTTATTGGAGAAGCTTTTTGGAACAAAGGGATTGTTAGCACTGCCGTAAACCTTATAACGGATTATGGTTTTAAATATTTAGATATTGTAAGAATACATACGGGTGTTTTTGAATTCAACACCGCTTCGCAACAAGTGCTGGAGAAATGTGGTTTTGTAAAAGAAGGTATTTTTAAAAAGGCTATTATTAAAGAGAATCAGCTTTGGAATGAAATCAGATATGCAAAAATTATTTAAGGTTAATATTTTTTAGTTATTTGTAAAAATATTATTACACACAATTACTACTTGCTATAAATGTGAGATATCCTATTAATTTAATTTCTCCAACAAAAAATAAATTTTTTAATTTCTTTTTTAATTAGGTCTTTTCATTAATATTTTATTATATCACTTTTCTCAAGCATTTCTGCATAAAATTCAAAAATTTAAAGATAAATTCTCAAAACACAAAATCTAAAATACTTAATAATAACTCACTATAGAGAAACTTACAAAAAATCATAATAAATTAACGATGCTTGTTTGAAAATTAGATAATAAAACTTAAATTTGCACATTCAACTTCATTTGATAAAACAACTTAAAATCAACAAATTATAAATATAAAGGAGAATAACTCAATGTCAACAGAACAAAAACAAAAATTTGTCTATTATTTCGGCAGTAAACAAGCCGACGGCAAAGCCGACATGAAAAATTTATTGGGAGGAAAAGGTGCAAATTTAGCAGAAATGTGCTTATTAGGCTTACCTGTTCCTGCAGGTTTTACAATTACTACCGAATGTTGCACTGCTTATTACGATAACAATTGTCAGTTACCTGTTTCTTTAACCGAAGAAGTATGGTCGTCAATGAAAAAAGTAGAAGATGCAATGGGTATGAAATATGGTGATACCGAAAATCCATTGTTATTATCTTGCCGTTCAGGAGCCCGCAGTTCAATGCCAGGTATGATGGACACCGTTTTAAACATTGGTTTAAGTTCTAAAACTATTCCTGCTTTATTGAAAAAAACCAATAATCCACGTTTCGTGTGGGATTCATACCGTCGTTTGATTATGATGTATGCCGATGTAGTTATGGAAAAAGCTGAAGGTATGGAACCTGCAGACGGTAAAGGCATCCGTAAATTATTGGATGAAATGTTGGATGCTTACAAACATAGTAAAGGATATAAATCAGATACAGACTTATCTGCCGATGATTTACAATTCTTAGCCGAAGAATTTAAAAAAGCAGTTAAAAAATCATTAGGTCAAGAATTCCCTGATGATGCAGAAGCTCAGTTATTCGGTGGTATCAAAGCCGTATTCAAAAGCTGGAATGGTAAAAAAGCAGTTTCTTACCGTCGCATTGAAGGTATTCCTGATGAATGGGGTACTGCTGTAAACGTACAGGCTATGGTTTTCGGTAATATGGGCGATACATCTGCTACTGGTGTTGCTTTTACACGTAATCCTGCAACCGGAGATAACTTCTTCTATGGCGAATGGTTAATCAATGCTCAGGGTGAAGACGTAGTTGCCGGTATCCGTACACCAAGTCCGTTAAATGATGATACTAAAAACGAACAGAACAAACACTTACATAGTATGCAGGAAATCTGGTCGGATTCATACAAAGAATTATTCGAAATCCGCAATCGTTTGGAAGATGCTTTCAAAGATATGTTGGATATTGAATTCACTATTCAGGAAGGTAAATTATATATGTTGCAATGCCGCGTGGGTAAACGTACCGGAACTGCTGCATTAAACATGGCAATGGATATGCTTGCTGAAGGTCGTATCGACGAAAAAACTGCTGTTTTACGTTTAGATCCTGCTCAGTTAGACGAATTATTACACCCTATCATCAACCCAGCCATGTTAAAAGGCGCTCAACCTTTCGTAAAAGGTTTACCTGCTGGTCCTGGTGCTGCAGTTGGTAAAGTGGTTTTCACTGCTGAAGATGCAGTTGAATGGCAACGCAAAGGCGAAAAAGTATTATTAGTTCGTGAAGAAACCAATCCTGAAGATGTTGAAGGTATGCGTGCTGCCGACGGTATTTTAACCGCTCGTGGTGGTATGACTTCTCACGCTGCTCTTGTAGCTCGTGGTTGGGGAAAATGCTGTATCGTTGGTGCTGGTGCATTACATGTTGATGTAGATGGTAAAAAAGCTACCGTAAAAGAAACCGGTGTTGTTATAAAAGAAGGTGATGTTTTAACTTTAGACGGAACCAAAGGATATGCTTATGTTGGATCATTAGAATTAATGGATGCAACTGAAAATCCACGTTTCCAACAATTCATGGGATTGGCTGATAAATTTCGTACCATGGGTGTAAGAACCAATGCAGACACTCCTGCTGATGCAACTATTGCACGTAGTTTTGGTGCCGAAGGTATTGGATTGTTCCGTACCGAACACATGTTCTATGGTAAAGGAACTGAAAAAGCTTTGTTCTTATTACGTAAAATGATTTTAAGTGAAGGCGAAGCTGAACGTCGCAATGCATTAAATGAACTTGCTGAATTTGTAAAAAGAGATTATAAAGGAACACTTGCAGCAATGGATACATTGCCGGTTACATTCCGTTTGTTAGATCCACCTTTACATGAATTTGTTCCACAGGGTGCAGAAAACCAAGCTGAATTGGCAACTGCATTAGGCATCAGTGCCGAAGCTATTGCAAAACGTGGCGAAGCTTTACACGAATCTAATCCAATGATGGGACACCGTGGTGTACGTTTGGGTATCACTTATCCTGAAGTTACCGAAATGCAGATCCGTGCTTTATTTGAAGCTACTGTTGAATTGGTAAAAGAAGGCAAAACACCTAAACCTGAAATCATGGTTCCTGTAACCTGCGATGTTTCTGAATTAGATTTTACCAAAATAATCGTTGACAGAGTATATGCTGAAGTTTGTGCTAAATTTGGTGTTGCAAAAATCGACTATTTATATGGTACTATGATTGAAATTCCACGTGCTTGCTTATTGGCAAACAAAATGGCTAAAACTGCTCAGTTCTTCTCATTTGGTACCAATGACTTAACCCAAATGACCTTTGGATTTAGCCGTGATGATACCGGTTCGTTTATGCAGGATTATTTAGATAACAAAATCTTAGCTGCTGACCCATTCCAGACTATTGATCAGGATGGTGTGGGACAATTGATAGAAATGGCTGTAAACAAAGGACGTGGCGTTCGTGCTGACCTTAAAGTAGGTATTTGCGGTGAGCAAGGTGGTGACCCTGCTTCTGTAGAATTCTGCTTCCGCAATGGCTTAAGCTATGTTAGCTGTTCTCCATTCCGCGTACCTATTGCTCGTTTGGCTGCTGCACAGGCTGCTATTAAAGCTAGTAAAAAATAGTCCTAAAAAACTTCAAATAACAAAACCCCGTTTCACTTCTAATGAGACGGGGTTTTCTGTTTGTAACAGTTATAACAAAAATTATTAAGATAAATAAGATTGAATCCAATTATCAAATAGTTCGTTATATTACCTTACCTCAAGATTGTAAGGCTTCCATGGTATTCCTTTTCTTTCTTATTATATAATCCTTTAGCTTTTATAACATAATAATAGGTTCCTTCGGCTAAAGGATTGCCTCTGTATTTCCCATTCCAACTATTTTTATAGGCATTGTCAACATAAACTTTTACCCCCCATCTATCATATATTAGCACTTCAATATTCTTATATTCAGTTTTTGTTATTACAAAATAATCATTAATCCCATCTCCATTTGGAGTAATAATATTAGGAATAAAGATTTCAGAAGTATCACAATCATAATAGTAAATAATAATTGTATCACTTACAGGACATTTATTATAATCTTTTACTTTTACCCAATAAATTCCTTGTTGATTTACAATATAACTGGAATTTATACTATTATCCTGCCAAAGGTAGGAGGAATTTGGATTTGTTACTTCAAGGGTAATAGTACTGCCCAAGCAAAGAGTTGTGTCAGCTCCCAAGTTAACAATGAATGGGAAACTATAATATACATTGATTGTATCAGAATTGGGACAATTGAATTGATTGGTAACTTTTACAAAATATGTTCCTTGTGCTGTAACATTAAATGTAGGATTTCCTGATCCATCCTGCCATTGATATGTAGCATTAGCATTTGCAGCATTTAACATTAAATGTTCTCCATTGCAAAGTACAGTATCATTCCCTAAATTCACAATAGGTGCAGCTATAAATTGAATGCTTATCGAGTCATAAGCAAAACAATTATACTGATTAGTAAGCTTTACCCAATAAATACCTTGCTGATTTACACTATAAGTTGGATTAGTTGAACCATCCTGCCATTGATAGTTAACATTAGGCATTGTTGCATCTAACAAAAAGGTTTCTCCCTGACATAATGTAATATCATTTCCCAGATTAATTTGTGGTAAAGAATGATAAATTAAATTTATTGAATCAACACTACTACACCCATTAGTAGTAACTTTTACCCAATAAGTACCCTGCTGACTTACATTAAATATTGAATTAACCGAAGCATCCTGCCATAAATAACTTGCCCCCGATTGAATAACATTTAAAAGGAGTGTTTTACCATCACATAAAGTAGTGTCATTCCCTAAATGAACTATAGGTAAGGGATTATAATTAACTTGAATGGAGTCGTAAATACTACATCCGTTTTTTGTTACTTTTACCCAATATAAACCTTGATTTATAACTTTAAACACAGAATCTGTTGATGTATTTTGCCATAAATAACTTCCGTTTGGTACACTTACATTGAGTTTTAATGAATCACCCTGACATAGTGTAGTGTCATTTCCTAAATGAATAATAGGAGGACTTTTTACAAATACAGTAACCGACCTGTTTACCGAACATCCCACTTGAGTGTTAATGTTAACAGTATAGGTAGTTGTAGTTAAGGGATGAACAAATATATTTGAATTTGTTGCTCCTGTATTCCATAAATAACTTAGTCCACCCGATGATGTCAATAGTACCGTATCCCCCTTGCATATTGTTTTATTATTGCAAATTGTACCTTGACAACTGATAACAGGACAATTGGTATCTGGAGCATAACGCCAAAGATCATTTCTGTATTGATATGAAGTCCTTCCTCCAAAAAGCCATAAGTTACCTTGAGTATCGCTCCATGGCAAAGCTCCAAATCTATGACCTGGCATATTTGTAGAATTATATATTGTTTTAGCACCAAAACTCCCCGCTTGATCAGCCAAGGTGCTTCCGCTTACCAATGTCCATTTTTTGGTTGTTATATTAAAATGCCATAAATCATTAAAGTCTTTGAAATGTATTGAATCTTCATACGCGCCTCCAAAAGTCCATAAATTACCGCACTTATCAGTCCAGCATGATCTATTTTCAAATCTTGAATATGGACGAATAACAGTAGAAGGATTGCAGAATCCATTGTAAATACCGGTATCATTGAGCAAGTTTGAACCGCTCTCCCATGTCCAGTTATTTGAAATAATATTATATTTCCATACGTCATTATAACAATTTTGATTTCCATAAATCATCGATCCAGCAAATAACCATAAGTTACTGCAATTATCTTTCCACCCAGAATAAACCATCCTGATACCTGGAGTATTTATCGAATCTTCCACCCCCATCGTACCATGTATACTCATTTGACCATAATAAGGACTACCTTTCATCCATGTCCATTCATTGGTTAATATATTATATTTCCATAAATCATCTCTTGCCCCATTATTTCCACCATATAGCCAAAGAAAATTTCCGGTTACCCATGTACAACTCGTTTCTGATCTGCCTGATGGTGTATTTGCAGGATTACTTATTCCAATAATTCCATCTACTCCTGTTGCAGAGTTACTACCTTTCATCCAGGTCCATTCATTGGTTGCTATATTATATTTCCATAAAGCACTGGGACACCAATAAGTATTAGTTGTATCAAATGTAACTCCTCCGAATAGCCAAAGATTTCCTATAGAATCTGTCCAGGTAGCTGATCCAAAGCCTCTTGTTCCCGGACTATTATTAATTGAGGGTATACCTTGTACTCCATATACAGGATTTGAAAGTCCACTGCTTCCACTTATCCATGTCCATTCATTAGTTAAAGGATTATATTTCCATAAAAAACTGTTTGCATTCCATGAGGCAGATACTCCTCCATATAACCAAAAGTTTCCTTGTAAATCTGTCCATTGGCAAGCTTCGTATAAACCAGGTGGTGTATTATTTACAGAAGGAACTCCTTGTGTGCCAAAAACACCAAGTGAATTAGTTGTACTATCTCCACTCATCCATGTCCATTGTCCTGATTGTGAAAAACCAATTTGTTGGCAAAATAAAAGGAAATATATAAAGATAACAATTCTATTTGTTTTCATAACTTATATGTTTTAGAATAATCTAATGTTTATTTTTCCTTCCTTCGCCTTCTTCCTCTCCTTCTTTGTGTTGGGGGATTTCTTTTATTAGCTTATTATTTTTATCAATTACAAAATAATTGTTCTTCTTTAATATTATTGCTCTTCCATTATAAAAGTTCATAGCATCATCATATTGAAATGGTATTTTGATTTTATTAGTCATATCAATATATCCCCATTTGCCCTTTTTTACTGCAATTAAGCCCTCAGATAAGTTACGGGCATTATCATAAATCAAGGGTATTATAATTTTAGCTGTTGGATTAATAAAGCCATATTTATTTTTTAAGCAAACTCGTGCTATTCCATAATGAAAATCATCAGCAAAATCATAGATAAATGGTATAATAGCTTTACCTTGTTTATTAATAAAACCATTTTTCTTGTTAATTGTAACTCTTGCCAATCCATTAAAATATATAGAAGCATCATCATATATTAAAGGAATAAATTCCTCTCCTTTTGCATTAATAAAACCTCGCATATTTTGATTATTAACAACCAAAGCCATTCCATCAGAAAATTCACTTCCTGCAATATATGTAGGTACAACTATTATATAACCAAGAGTGTCTTTATAGCCACATTTTGTATTCTGATAAAATCTGATTAAATTCTGAGAATGTATATTTGATAGCATACATACAAATAAAAAGAGAAGAAACATCTTATAAAAAATCTTATTTTCCATCATAAATAATTTTAATAAAAAGTTAATTACGATACAAATGTACATAATAAATATGCTAAATAGCAAATATTTTAATATTTCTTCAAACTGTTTATGTATAAGATTTGAATAGCTTAATTTTACTGAGATAAACTTCATTTCAGTATCATAAGTAAAATTTGCAGTTTATAGAAATTAAGATTTATTCTAAAAATAAACATATAAAAACGAAATATTGAAAAAAGTTAATCAAAATATTAGATATGATAGAAACTATAGATTTTTTACAGAAATTGATCTGGAAGATATAGAATGGTTGACAGAAAATGACCATATTTTAAACTATGTTAGCTGTTTTCCATGCTTATCACTTATTTGCTGCTGTAATTTCCGAAGAAAAAAATCTTAGTTGATATCAGGAATTATATAGTAATTTTGCATACCAAATAAACAAGAAATGAAAACCACAGCTACATTATTCCCCGATAGAAATAATATTCCCGAACAATTTAACCTGCCTTTTCCGATCATACAGTCAGAATACCTTGTAAACGGAGAAATATGTGAATGGAAAGGAGAATTTCATGAGGTATATTCACCGATATTTGTTAAAGAGGGCGAATCCTATAATAATTATATTGGCAGTTATCCATTAATGGGTAAGGAAGAAGCTATTTTTGCGATGGATGCTGCTTGCAAAGCTTTCGATAACGGCAAAGGCGAATGGCCTGCAATGACAGTGGAGCAAAGAATTAACTGCATCAGAAAGTTTGTAGTATTGATGAAAGAACAAAGAGAGCTGGTAATTAAACTTTTGATGTGGGAAATTGGCAAAAGCTTCAAGGATTCTGAAAAAGAATTTGACAGAACAGTAGATTATATTAATGACACTGTTGAATCTTTAAAAAGCTTAGATCGCGATTCGTCGAGACTGAGTATTTCGCAAGGTATAATTGCCCAGATCAGAAGAGCGCCTCTCGGTGTAGTTTTGTGTATGGGACCTTATAATTACCCCTTAAACGAAACTTTCACTACACTTATACCTGCTCTTATAATGGGTAATACTATTATCTTTAAGCCCCCACGATTTGGTGTATTGCTTCATTCCCCACTGTTGAAAGCATTTATAGAAGCATTTCCGAAAGGAGTGGTAAACACTATTTATGGTAGTGGTCAAAAAATACTTACACCACTGATGGAATCGGGTAAGATAAATGTGCTGGCATTTATAGGTTCTAGCAAGGTTGCCGATATTTTACGAAAGCAACATCCCAAGCCTCATCGCTTAAAATGTATATTGGGTCTGGAAGCCAAGAATCCTGCCATAGTATTGCATGATGCCGATATAGATGAAACCGTGAAAGAATGTATTACTGGTGCTTTATCTTTTAACGGACAAAGGTGTACGGCATTGAAAATACTATTTGTTGATGAGAAAATTATAAATGTTTTTCTTGAAAAACTCAGCATTGAAGTAGAAAAATTAAAAATAGACATGCCATGGGATGCTGATGTAAATATTACACCCCTACCCGAAGCTAATAAAATAGAATACCTAAATGCTTTAATTGAGGATGCTCAACAACAGGGTGCAAAACTTATAAATCCATCAGGAGCTCAATCAGAGAAATCGTGTTTCTCACCTGCTATATTGTATAATGTAAACAACATGATGAGGATTTACCACGAAGAACAATTTGGTCCGTTAATTCCTGTAGTAAGTTATAAAAGCATTGATGAGCCTTTGAATTATGTAATAGAATCTGACTACGGACAACAGGCAAGTATATTTGGCAAAGATGCCGACCAGATTGCAGAACTGATAGATACATTAATCAATCAGGTATGCAGGGTGAATGTAAATTCGCAATGTCAACGGGGACCCGATAACTTCCCGTTTACAGGGAGAAAAGATTCTGCCGAAGGAACGCTTTCTATATCGGATGCATTAAGAGTTTTCTCAATCAGAACACTGGTAGCAGCCAAAGAAACAGATATCAACAAGGATATTATCAGAGAAATCATTAAGGAAGACAAATCTAATTTCTTGACAACTGATTTTATATTGTAATTAATCTCTTTATTTATAAAAGCCTCGATTGTTTGATTACAATCGAGGCTTTTACTATTTTAGGATAATTTGTAAATTAATTTCCAAATTTATTAATACGATTGGTTTTTATCTCAATACAGTAATAGTTCCAAGTTTACGATAAGTCACCTTATCTTCGCCTATTGCTTCAATTGAATAAACATATATACCTTCCGAAACAAATTCGCCGCAATATTTTCCATCCCAGCCTACATTTATATCATTTGTTTCAAATAATAAATTGCCCCATCTACTAAAAATAGCAAGATGAAATAAGTCAACATTGTTATAAGGAATAAGAAATACATCATTTATACCATCATCATTAGGTGTAAAAGCATTAGGGACATATAAAGTAGAAACGCCTCTTACTTCTATTTGAATACAAGCAGTATCAAAACAATCATTGTTATTAGAAGCTACAACACAATAAACTGTATCATTGAGCGGTTTCATAACTATTGAATTTGACATACTTCCATTTTCCCACAAATATGAAAGCCCTCCTGTAACAGAAATTACTACAGAATCGTCTGTTGAAATAATATCAGAAGAAGCTCTAATCTGAGCTTTTGGTGTTTGTTTTACGGTAACAATAGCAGTATCCTTTGCAACACAACCGGCAAAAGTATATATTAAAGAATATTTAGAAGTAAATAAAGGAGAAACTTTAATTGATGGGGTTTGCTCACCACCGGGTAACCAATTATAAGTACCACCGGCCAACGAAGGAATAGCTAATAATATAACACTATTTCTTGAACATATCGTAGTGTCATTTATAGTAATCGTTGAAACAACTGTACTATTCGGAATCACAACATTGCTATCTAATTTACAAGCATTAGCATCAGTAATTGTAAACGTATAATTTCCTGCAATAAGATTATTTATCATAGTTGTTGTATTTCCATTATTCCACAGATAACTGTATGGAGAAGTACCATTGTTCGCAAAAATACTAGCACTACCGTTATTACCACCAAAACAACTAATATCAGTTGTTGTTATATTGGAAGTTAATTCTAAACTATCAATATGCAGAGTTGCAGCTGCTATATTGTTATTGGCATCTTTAACCACAACAGTATAATTTCCGGCACATAAACCAATAACAGTATCATTTGTAGTTGCTTGCTGGTCGTTCCATAAATAAGTATATGGAGGCTGCCCACCTGAAGGACTTACCACAGCCATTCCATTGCAAGTAATATTTGGAGGTGGATTACAAGTTGTATTGCAATTACCATACGTTGGAGCAGCAGGAGTCGAAACCCAATTACCACCATCTGGAATTCTTCGTAAGGATTGACCTAAAAACGTATTTGGATCTTGAGCTGTTATATAATTCTTTTTTGTAGAAGGAATTGCATTATAAGATGCTAAGTTTCCTAAATATCCACAACTTGTAACTTGTGGATTACAAGGAGGACAAGTAAAACAAGAGACTGTTTGTTCATTTATATTCCATGATATAGCATCCTGAGGTATTCCATTATTATCATAAAAAGCAAACCAACCACCTGAATTTGGAAACCATAATCTTTGTCCAATATCCAAACAAATACGATTTGACAAACTACCATTTAGAACAATTTCAATTGTATTTCCTCCATTCTGTATAAGCAAGTTTGAAGGAACAGCCGGAGCTAATATACCTCTAATAATTACAAAACCTCTGGGAGGAACTATTGTTCCACTTGGAATAACAAAACCACCTCCTGAATTGTTTTGTGTAGTATTTTTTGCATTATTGCCTAAAAAAAAGCACGAAATATCTACAGATAAACAAATATCAGGATTATATAATTCTATCCATTCACCTTCACAGCCTGTCCCTGCAACTTGCCCATAAATTGAACCATCACCAACAGTTGGTGAAAGCATAACTTCATTTATAAGTATTGAAGGACCTGAATAGTTACATGGGTTACCATTGCAAACGGTATTGATTTGAGTAGAGGTTGAAAGCGTAATTTGTGCTTTTGCACTACAAAACAACATGAAAATAAAAGTAATAATAAAAAAGATTATTTTCATAAGAAGCTGTTTTCTAATTTATCACACAAAGATAATAAAAATACAGTTTAAATAGCTCCTTAAAACATAAAATCATTATTTTTGCAAGCAATTAAAACAACTTAATAAAACAAAACACCATGTACGATAAAGTTAAAGCACACCTTCAAAAAGAAATTAGTGAAATTAAAAATGCAGGCTTATACAAAAACGAACGCATTATTATTTCACCTCAAGGTGCCAATATCAAAGTAAATAGCGGACAAGAAGTATTAAACTTTTGTGCCAATAACTATTTAGGATTATCTAACAATCCTAAATTAATACAGGCAGCCAAAGACGCATTAGACAGTCGTGGTTACGGCATGTCATCGGTTCGTTTTATATGCGGAACGCAAGATTTGCACAAAGAATTGGAACAAAAAATTGCTGAGTTTTTCGGCACCGAAGATACTATTTTATATGCAGCCTGTTTTGATGCCAATGGTGGTGTTTTCGAACCATTATTAGGTGAAGAAGATGCTATTATCTCCGATTCATTAAACCATGCTTCTATTATTGATGGAGTTCGCTTATGCAAAGCACAACGTTATCGTTACGAAAATGCCAATATGGCTGATTTGGAAGAACAATTAAAACTTGCTCAAAGCAATCGTTTCCGCCTTATAGTTACCGATGGTGTTTTCTCCATGGATGGTAATGTAGCTCCTTTGGATAAAATATACGAATTAGCCAATAAATACGATGCCATGATTATGGTTGACGAATCGCATTCAGCTGGTGTTGTGGGCGAAACAGGCAGAGGCGTTACCGAATTATACAACCTAAAAGGAAAATGCGAAATTATTACTGGTACATTAGGCAAAGCCTTTGGTGGTGCTATTGGTGGATTTACTACCGGTAAAAAAGAAGTAATCGAAATGTTGCGTCAGCGTTCACGCCCATACTTATTCTCAAATTCAATTCCTCCAATGGTAGCTGCTGCAGGTATCAAAATGGTGGAAATGATGAGCGAAACCAATGAATTGCAAGATAAACTTCATGAAAACACCGCTTATTATAGCCAAAAAATGCTTGAAGCAGGTTTAGATTGCAAACCAACTCAATCAGCAATTGTTGCCGTAATGTTGTACGATGCAAAACTATCGCAGGAAATGGCTGCCCGATTATTAGTTGAAGGTATTTACGTTATTGGGTTCTACTATCCTGTAGTACCAAAAGACAAAGCACGTATCCGCGTTCAAATATCAGCTGCTCATTCCAGAGAACACCTTGATAAATGTATTGCAGCATTTACTAAAGTTGGTAAAGAATTAGGTGTAATTAAATAAAAATAAAAATAGATTTTAGTATTCGGACAGCTTTCTTTAGCAGTAAGCATCCTCTGCTCAGTCATTTTGTAACCGAAACTGATTTTGTTTCATGTATGATTGGTTTTTTTATTGGCTTATCAATCGTAATTAATCTTGCATTTTTAATAAGTCTGAGAAAGAAGAAAGAAAACTATTATTTGCAACTACTTACTATAAAATATGCGTAAAAAAATCAAGCTTTTATTATTTATTATATTTATAGAATTTGTCTTTATAAACAATACACAAGGACAAGAAAATCCACCAAAATTTTATTTTGGTGGATTTAATATTAATACTGGTAAATTTCTTCCACATTCAAAACGCATCGAAAACTTAAAAGCTAATGTTATCGCTGTTCAAGCCAAATTATATCAAAATCTATTCAGTACAAGTGAATGGGAAAGCCCATTTAAGGCTACCAAATTTGGTTATTCTCTCACTTATATCCATACACAAAATGCCATAATCGGCGATTTGTGGGGAGCAAATATGTTTATGGAACCCATGTTGTTTAGTTATCGTCGCTTACATTTATATACACATTTGGGAGCCGGAATTGCCTATGCCACCGAAAAATTTGACAAAGAAAGCAATCCTACAAATTACATGATAAGTACTGATTTTAGTTTCTTTTTCAATTTAAAATTAAATTTAGACTATCAGCTTAATAAACAGTTTTCAATTGGTTTAAATGCAGGTTTCTCACATTGTTCTAATGCAGCTTTATACCTTCCGAATTTAGGTATAAATATTTTAAATTATGGTGTAAATATTGGATACAAGATTTTTGAAGAAAAAACACCTCAAGTTATGTTTCCAACAAAAATTAATACAGAAAAAAAATGGGCTCACGATATTCAAATTGGTATTGCTACGAGAGGTGTAAACGAAGAATTAAATAAATATTATTTCATATTTACAAGTGACTATGCATTAAATCGGTTTTTAAGTCGTAAAAATATTATAAGTTTAAATTTTCATTACGTTCTTCGTCAAGGTGATATATATGATAAATATTATGATTCTAAATACTATAATTACTTTGGCTTAGCTTTAGGACATGAATTATTGATAAAAAGATTATCGGTAATTACACAATTAGGAGTTTATGTGTTTGATTCAAATCTTAATCAACATTTTTGGTATGCCCGTTTAGGCATTCGTTATTATTTCACTAAAAACTTTTACGGAATGGCAACTTTAACCAACCGTAAACAATCAGCAGATTACTTACAATACTCTATTGGATATAGATTTAAGTAAGTGTTAAATCCTTATAATTTATAATATTAGATGGTTAAATATTTATTTCACTAATAATTTCATTTAAATTGCAAAAAAAGTCATTGTTTTTTAAACCAATGACTTTTTTGCTTAAATTAGCCAGAAGTTTTTAGACTTGATTCTTCCTTCATGAAAACGCTAATATTTAATTGTATTTTATTTATTACCTGCTGTTTAACAACAGCATTAAATGCTCAAAAAGTTGGTATTGTATTAAGCGGAGGTGGAGCTAAAGGTGTAGCGCATATTGGTGTTTTAAAAGCATTAGAAGAAAATGGAATTCCAATAGATTACATAGCAGGAACATCAATGGGTGCAATTATTGGAGGATTATACGCAGCAGGTTATTCTCCCGATGAAATGGAGAAAATATTTCTAAGCGAAGAATTTTCAAACTGGATATCAGGAACAATTGACAAGAAATATATTTACTACTTTAAAATGGAAACACCAAACGCATCATGGATAGACTTAAGATTTAACTATAACACAAAAATAAAACCTAAATTACCTACCAATATTATTGCACCTTACCAAATGGATTTTGCTTTTTTAGAAATCTTTGGAAGTGCCAATGCATTGGCTAATAATAATTTTGACAATCTTTTTGTTCCTTTTCGTTGTGTAGCTTCCGACATTTATACAAGCAAACAAGTAATATTAAGAAAAGGAGATCTTAGTAAAGCTATCAGAGCTTCTATGACCTTCCCTTTTTATTTTAAACCTATTAAAATTGATAGTACTTTGCTTTTTGATGGTGGTATGTATAATAATTTCCCTACAAATGTGATGTATGAAGATTTTTTTCCAGATATTATCATTGGAAGTAAGGTTGCTACTAATTATCCAAAACCTGATGAAGATGATATCATATCTCAATTGCAAAATATGCTAATGGAAAAAACAGATTATTCTGTAATTTGTAGCAATGGAGTCCTAATTTCTCCAAATATTGAGAGTGTTAATATTGTTGACTTTAGCAATACTCGTTCCTTTATTGATAGTGGGTATATAGAAACAATACGAAAAATCAGTGAGATTCGACAATCTGTTCACGAATATATTTCGCTTGATAGTATAAAACTAAAGCGAAAATCTTTTAATGAAAGAAAACCTTCAATGTTTATAGATACTATTTTAATTGATGGGCTAACTATAAATCAAAAATCGTATATCAATCGTTTGTTATTTCAAAAAGCTAAGGACTTACCAATAGAAAAAATAAAAACAGAATATTTCAAACTACTTGCAGACAACAAAATAGAAAACATTACCCCTAAATTGCTTTTTATAGACAGCACAAAAAAATTCAATCTTCATCTTGACATAAAGAAAGATAAAAACTTTGTTGCAGAATTTGGTGGAAATATTTCATCAAGCCCAATTAACGAGGCATTTGTGCAATTTCAATATAAACTCTTTGGGAAAACTGCTAAAAGTTTTATATTAAATACTTATATGGGAAAGTTTTACAGTTCTGTAATGGCAAAAGCCAGATTTGATTATGCTTCTTCTTTACCTACTTATATTGAAACTGCATTTGTTATTCATCAATGGGATTTTTTTAAAACAAAAACTTACTTTTTTGAAGACAAAACACCCTCCTACCTAATTCAAAATGAAAAATATGTAACTTTAGCTTTAGGCTTACCTGCTGGCAATAAAGCGAAATACGAAGCTCGATTTTTTCAATCATTTTCAAATAGCGATTATTACCAAAACAATGCTTTTGGAAGAAACGATACAGCCGATCAAACAAATTTTAATTTCAATTCTATTGGTATAATGTATGAATACAATACTTTAAATAAAAAGCAATATGCTAATTCTGGAAGTTTATTCCAGTTAAAAGTAAAATATTTAGACGGAAATGAAGAATATATACCAGGATCAACGGCATTAAACAAAAATTCTTATGAAATAAGGCAACGTTGGTTTCAAACAAAACTTACTTATGATAAATATTTCAACAAAATTGGTTTTAATACGTTAGGATTGTTGATTGAAGGATTTTACTCAAATCAAAAATTATTTAGTAATTACACTGCAAGCGTTCTTTCATCACCTGCATTTACACCTTTTCCTGAATCTTATACTTTGTTTTTAACACCTTTCAGATCTAATATTTATGCAGCTATAGGATTGAAAGATATTATTGGAATTACTAAAAATATAGATTTAAGAATAGAGGTTTATCTTTTTCAACCTTACAAAGAAATGATTCAAAATCCAGATTTAACTGCTTCGTTTAACAATCAGTTTGAAAAACGATACTTAATGGGATCTTCAAAAATTGTTTTTCATAGTCCTATAGGACCTGCAAGCTTAAGTTTTAATTACTATCAAAATATGGATCAACCATTCTCACTAATGTTTAATCTTGGATATATTCTTTTTAATCCCAAAGCAAGAGATTAAACTCAAATAATTCCTAATCATTATTAGTTAAAATCTTAACACATAATCATTCTCCATGCGAACAATATTAGATGTTTGCTTAAAATAAAATTAAAATTAAGTTTGCATAATTACAAATAATTCCTACTTTTGCTTACCCTTTTCAAAAGGGAAATTTATTTAAATTATAGTTCATTTTATTATTAATCATTAACGTACAGATCATCTCTATCGGATTTCCATTAACATTGATGGAAAGAGAATTCTAAATCTGTTAAAAATACAGAAAAGTATATGAAAAATTTATCCCTAGAACCTGTAGAAAATCAGGAAGAAGTAATTAACAACGAAGTACCACAAACAGAAAATCAGGTAATCGAAAACACACCTGATATGAAAACATCGGCTATAGAAGTCGAAGAAATTGAAACCATCCTTGCTCCAGAAGCAAGTATTGAAACCGAAAACGACACAATAGTTGCCGAAGTTGAAACAGTAAAAGAAGAAGAAATTTCTGCCACAGAAACAGAAACAACATCTACACTGGACAAAGAAAACGAAGAAATCATTGTAGAAGAAATTCCTACCGTTGAAGTAATAACTATTGAACCTTTTGTTGAAGTCGAACAGCAAGTTGAAGCAATTACAGAGGTAGAAAAACCAACTGAAGAAATAATAGAAAATATTGCAGAAGAAGCTGAAAATACTATAGAAATTATAGAGCCTATTGCTGAAATATTACCTACTACTACTTTAGAAACAGCGATTGAAAGTATCGAAGAACCAAAAGCTATTGACATTGATGAAATAGAAGATGTTGATGAGTTAGAACATGAATTAAATGATTTAGAATTAGAAGAAAAGTACAGCCATCTTACCAAAGATGAACTTATCGAAAATCTTAGTGTATTGGTTCATGAAGGAAACATCAATAGCATAAAAACCAAAGTTGCACTTATTAAAGTAGCTTTTCTTAAAATAATTAAAGAAGAAAAGCATCAGATATATGAAAAATTCATCGAAGATGGCGGTGTTAAAGAAGACTTTAGCCCTATTGAAGATGAAACAGAAGTTAGATTCAAAGCCGCTTTTTATGTTTACAGAGAGCGAAAAAACAAACACAACGAAGAACAAGACAAAATCAAACTCGAAAATTTAGCTATAAAACAGCAAATCATCGAAGAGTTAAAAGTTCTTATCAATTCAGAAGAAACTTTAAAGAAAACTTACGATGATTTTAAAGTCTTGCAGGAAAAATGGAAAGGTATCGGACAAGTTCCTCATACTGATAACAACACCTTATGGCAAAACTATCATTTTTTAATTGAAAAGTTTTTCGACAAAGTAAAAATAAACAAAGAATTAAAAGATCTCGACCTTAGAAAAAACATGGAGGCAAAAATTCAACTTTGCGAAAAAGCTGAAGAATTGTTGATAGAACCTTCTATTATCGTATCTTTTAAAAAATTGCAAGAATACCATGATGAGTGGAAAGAAACAGGTCCTGTGCCTCTTGATAAAAAAGATGAAATATGGGAAAGATTTAAAACTGCTTCTGACCAAATAAACCAACGCCGTCATGAGTTTTATGAAACACAACACAAACAGGAAGAAAATAACCTGATTGCCAAAACAGCACTTTGTGAAAAAGCAGAACAAATTCTTTCGACTGAATGTAATAATTTAAAAGAATGGCAAGATGCCACAAATGAATTAAATGATTTACTTAAAATCTGGAAAACTGTTGGACAAGCACCAAAAAAACAAAACAATGAAATATGGGCTCGTTTTAAAACATATTTAGATACTTTTTTTGCCAACAAAAATGAGTTTTTTGGAAAAGTAAAAGATGATCAGCAAAATAACTACAACCTAAAAGTTGAACTTTGTTTACAAGCTGAAGCCATCAAAGATCGTACTGATTGGAAATATGCAACTACAGAATTATTGAATTTGCAAAAACAATGGAAAGAAATCGGACCGGGTCCTCGCAAACACCAGGATAAATTATGGTCACGTTTCAGAGCGGCTTGCGATGAATTCTTCAAAACAAAAGCTGATTATTTCTCTCACATCAACGAAAACGAAGCCATCAATCTTAAGTTGAAACAAGATCTTATCGAAAAAATCAAAACCTTTCAATTTAGCGAAGTGCGCAACGAAAACCTACAAACACTCAAAGATTTTCAAAGAGAATGGTCAGAAATCGGACACATTCCTATCAAGGAAAAAGAAAGAATTCAAGCCGAGTTCCGCGTTGTAATTAATAATTGTTTCGATCAATTAAAAATAAACAATTCCGAAGCTTCTGCAATTAGTTATAGAAGCAAAGTGGAAAGCATGAAAGAAAACGGCGATGGACGACAAATGATTGGAAAAGAAAAGATTTTTATTTCGAGCAAAATATCCAAGTTAAAAGAAGATATTAATTTGTGGGAAAACAACATCGGCTTCTTAGCACATTCCAAACAAGCTGATATTTTGAAAAACGAATTTGCCAAGAAAATTGAAAATGCCAAACAAGAAGTTGTACTTTTAGAGGCAAAATTCAAAATGCTTGCTAACTCGTAATAAATCTATTCATACATTAGCAGTCTTGCATAAGCAAGCAATACTGTACCTCAAACCCCAAGGCATACATAAGCCTTGGGGTTTTTGTTAAAATAAATATATGATATTATAATTATTGTATCTATGAGGATAAATAAATACAATAATGCTCCAATGCATTGATAGAGAATTAAAAAAAACAATTAGTTAGTAGTTAGTTATACTGTGCAAACAAATAAAAAAATATCATATTATTTGTTTTGTTTAAATATTA
>Ga0247840_10000949_pt1 | contig 58302 bp, 56 predicted proteins | sample LaCruzMarch2015__FD_192404 | JGI IMG/M metagenome (GOLD analysis project Ga0247840, IMG submission 192404) | Freshwater microbial communities from meromictic Lake La Cruz, Castile-La Mancha, Spain - LaCruzMarch2015_17m | ecosystem: Environmental > Aquatic > Freshwater > Lake | place: Spain... | reverse complement strand
TATTATCCCTATCCATGAAGAAAATCTGACTGAGTTAGTCATCAAAAATCATAAATCCGGCCTTCTGTCTTTCACCACCAATATTAGTGAAGCCGTTAAATCTTCAGACGTTATTTTCATCGCTGTGGGAACTCCACCAATGCCAGACGGCAGTGTCAACTTGGAATATGTCAAAGCCGTTGCTGAATCCATCGGTAAATCAATTAATGGATACAAAGTAATCATAAACAAATCTACAGTTCCAATCGGTACCGGCGACATTGTTAAAAGAATTATCTCTCAAAATTACAAAGGTGAATTTGACGTTGTTTCCAATCCAGAATTCTTAAGAGAGGGAACTGCTGTTTATGACTTTATGAATCCAGACAGAATTGTTATAGGATCAGATTCAGATAAAGCCAAAAATATAGTTAATCAACTCTATTCACTTCAAAACTCTACAATCGTTAACACTGATATTAAAACCGCTGAATTAATTAAATATGCTTCTAATGCTTTTTTAGCAACCGAAATTTCTTTCATAAATTCCATTGCTAATATTTGTGAGAAAATTGGCGCCGATGTTAATGATGTTTCTCAAGGTATGAAGCTTGACAACCGAATTGGTAAAAAAGCCTTTTTAAACGCCGGCATCGGATACGGTGGAAGTTGTTTTCCAAAAGACGTTAAAGGATTAATCCAAATTGCTCACGAAAACAATGTTCACTTTAGTATTCTCGATGCGGTAGAAGACACCAATTCAGCTCAAAAACAATCTCTTTTACCAAAAATTCAATCTCTTCTTGGTGAAGATTTAAATAATAAAAAAATTACCATTTGGGGATTAGCCTTCAAACCAGAAACTGACGATGTCCGAGAAGCTCCTTCTTTAGTAATAATTAAACAATTATTAGATCGTGGTTCTCATATTACAGTTGTTGATCCAGTTGCCACAGAACAGGCCAAAATAACCCTAAAAGACACCGTAACTTATGAAAAAAATTTAACAAAATCAGTTTCAGATGCCGATTGTCTTGTTATCGCCACTGAATGGTCAGAATTCAAAAAAGCTGATTTAGAACAAATCAAAAAGGAAATGAAAAATCCAAATATTGTTGATGGCAGAAATATTTTCGATAAAAAAGAAATGAAAAAGCTCGCTTTCAATTATATTTCTGTCGGCAGATAGATTAATGAAAAAAATTTTTATTATCTTTTTTATTATCAGTCTTATTTTTTCCCTTTCTTCAAATTTTAAAGATGGGGGAGACGATTTGTTTTATAAAACCGCCTCACTAAACTCTTCTTTGCCAAGTTTTATTAATCAAAGATATTTCAATTGGACAGGACGAGTTACCTCAGAAACTTTAGCCTATTTATTCAATAATTCACTAGAATTTTTATGGCCAATAATCAATGCCGCAATGATGACTTTTTTATCAATTATTATCTTTAATTACACTAATTTATTAGCCAAAATAAAAGACAATAAAAAAAGTTTATTAGCAATAATTACTTGTCTAACTTTTTTATTAATAGAAAAATCAGTTATAGATCCATCTTTTTTATGGAAAACCGGTTCCTTAAACTATCTCTGGCCAGTGACCATGGGATTAATTGCTTTTTACCCTTTTCTATTGTCAATCAAAAATAAATTAAATAAAGTTAATTACCTCTTTTATTTCTTGATAAGTTTAATCGCCTCAATTTCCATGGAACAAATGTCAGTGGCCCTATATTTTGGATTAATCACATATTTTATATACATGTTCATAAACAAGAAAAAAATTCCTCTAATAATTTATCTAATAACCTTCAATATCTTAATTGGATCCATGATTTTATTTTTAGCTCCAGGCAACCAAGTCAGATTACAAGCAGAAGCAAATCATAATTTCCCAGGATTTTTATCCCTTAGCCTTTTTAACAGAATCTCTATAAGCATCTATTGGTTTTTAAATAAAATAATCAATACTTGTTCCTTGTCCTTAGCCGCAATTTATTTAGTTCTTGGCATAAAAAACTATCCAAATAAAAATACTTTCAATAATCGCCATTGCAATAGGAATTTTATTAATAGTAAAAAATATTTTCGGCTTCGATTATAAAATATTACCAATCACAAATGATAATCTTTTCTCATTTGACATTTTAACTAAATATTTTATTAGTCTAACAGCCTTAAGCTTAATTCCTATTTTAATATGGAAATTGTTTAATAGTCTTAACAAATCATTAGTCTATTTTTTGTTATTAATAATAGTTTTAGCCACAATGTTTATGATTACTCTTTCTCCAACCATGGACGTTTCCGGTAACAGAGTATTATTCTTACCAACAATCATTCTTAATCTTTTGGCTACTCTATTATTATTCAAGAGTAATAAAGTTTAATGTTAAAATTATTTATTAAAATTTAAAAATTTCATGATCTTAATCGTCGGCGGAGCCGGATACATCGGTTCTCACATAAACAAAGAATTAACCAAACAAGGTTTCAAAACCGTTATTTTTGATAATTTATCTTCCGGTAAACAAGAATTAGTCAAATGGGGCGAATTCTTTCAAGGCGATTTAGGAAAAATTGAAGATATTAAAGCCGTATTTAAAAAATACCCAATTGAAGCTGTTCTTCATTTTGCTGCTTTTAAGGCTGTCGGCGAATCAGTTGTCGATCCTCAAAAATATTATATAAATAATGTTTCTAACACCCTTAACCTTTTTCAAGTCATGAGAGAAAATAATGTCAATAAATTCATATTTTCCTCATCCGCTGCCACCTTTGGAAATCCACAATACATTCCAATAGACGAAAAACATCCACAGTCTCCAATAAACCCTTATGGTGAAACCAAATTAATAGTCGAACACATTATGCGAGACTACTCCGCTACTTACGATTTCAAATATGTTGCTCTACGCTATTTCAATGCCTGCGGTGCTGATTTAGAAGGAGAAACTGGTGAATGGCAGGGAAGCAGTTCTAATTTAATGCCGTTAGTCCTTGATGCCGCCATTGGTGCCAGAGAAGAAATTGGTATTTTTGGCACTGATTATCCAACCCCAGACGGCACCTGTATCCGCGACTATATTCACGTCACCGATTTAGCCGACGCTCACGTTTTAGCTCTAAAATACCTATTAGAAGGAGGCCAAAGCGAATCCTTCAATCTAGGTAACGGAAAAGGTTTTTCTGTTCAAGAGGTCATCGATATGGCCAAAAAAATTACTGGCATCGATTTTAAAGTAACAAAAAAAGACAGACGAGCTGGTGATCCACCTGAGCTAATTGCCGACGCTACCAAGGCTAAAACCATCTTAAATTGGCAACCAAAATACTTCGATTTAGAAACAATCGTCTCTAGTGCTTGGAACTGGCATAAACAATTTAAAAAAAGTTAAACCGCTCCATTTTATTCTAATCAAAATATTTCCCCTCCTTTACTCAAAGGAGGGGATTAAGGGGTAGATTTAAATAATTTTTTCCCATGGATATTCTTCATATCCAAAATGGCCGTAACTAGCAGTATCTTGATAAATTGGTCTTTTTAAATCCAAAGTATCAATTATTCCTTTGACTGATAAATCCAATAAATTCCAAGCAAAATCATTAATTGTTTCCAGATCTTTCTTTTCAGTTCCAAAAGTTTCAATTGATTTACCAATTGGATCCCTTTGACCAATAACATAAGCCAATTGAACCTCACATCTATCAGCCAATCCAGCTGCAACTACATTCTTAGCCAAAAATCTGGCTGCATAAGCTCCGCTTCTATCTACTTTTGTTGGATCTTTACCTGAAAAACATCCACCGCCAATTCTTCCCATACCTCCATAAGTATCAACCACAATTTTTCTACCAGTAACCCCAGTATCCGAATCCGGACCGCCAATTTCCCAAACACCTGTTCCATTAAAAATAATTTCTTCTTCCGTTAATTTATTTAATTTATATTTTTCCAAGATTGGCAACACTGCCAAACGATATAAATCTGATTTTGCTTTCTCTTTACTTATAATTGGATCAAACGGTTTTGCTAAAACTATTTTTTCCACTCTCAAAACTTTTCCATTATCATAGCTAACACTCACTTCTGCTTTTCCATCAGGTCTCAAATAATCTAATTCTCCAAATTGAAGTTCATCCATTTTTTGACACAACTCATGAGACAAAACCACTGGCAACGGCATTAGTTGAGGAGTTTCGTTGCAAGCATATCCAAACATCATTCCCTGATCACCAGCCCCATCATTATCCGCTCCAACTGCAATATCTTTCGATTGCTGATGAACTAACACTTCGATATTTGCATCTTCGCCAAAATTTAAAACTTGTTTTGTATAACCAATTTCCCTAATAACTTTCTTGGCAATCTCAGAATAATTTAATTCTTGTCCACAAGTAACCTCACCAGCCATCACAACCTTATTGGTCGTTACCAAAGTCTCCAAAGCCACTCTAGCATTTTTATCAACATTTAAAGCTGCGTCTAAAACTGCATCAGAAATTTGATCGCAAATCTTATCAGGATGACCAGCACAAACCGATTCAGAAACAAAAATAGGATAATTCATATTTTTCCTCCACTAATTAATAAAGAGGCTTGTCCTCCGAAATTTCGAAGAAAGCACCGCGATTTTGGATTTAACCAAAACTCGGTTGCTGTTCTAATTTAAAAAAAATCAGAACTCTTAACAAAGCAATCTAATAATAGAAATAAAATATTCCTTTGTCAACTAAAACAAAGTAAGTAAGCCGCCAAATAAAGCACTAAATACTCCTAAAATACCCATAAAAGTTGAAACTAAAAGTATTTTTTCATTACCACTGCTCACAACCTGTGAAAAAAAGAATAAATATAAATGTTCTCTAGCTCCAAAACCAGCAATCGATATTGGTAAGACTAAAATCATAGCAATAATCGGCAAAAATATAAAAACAGAAAGAAAATTAAATCCAGCATTAAATATATTACTGACAAACCAAACCTGAGTTATCCAAACAAATTCACTAATGAAAGCAATCAACAGACATTTAAATATCGTTTTTTTATCATTAGATTTAACAGCATCCACTAAATTTTGTATTTTTGAAGTAATTCTATATTTTTCAAATTTAGCCAAAATCTTAGCAAAATCAAAATTAAAGACTAAGAAATAAAAAACAATTACTCCAAAGAACATTAACCCAAACAGCCAAAATAAATAATCAGGAAATTGAAACTTCAAAAACTTTCCAATACAGGCAGCAATAAAAGCTACAAAAATAAAAGCAGTAAAACCAATTACTCTATCCATAAACACAGAACCCAATAATTTAGACTTGGTAAGCTCTGGATATTTTTTTTGCAGAGGAACCCATTTTAATAAATCACCAGCTACCCCAGTAGGGAAAAATATTCCATAAAAAGCGCCAGAAAAACTAGCCTTAGTGAAGTCAAATACCTGTTTCCAATTTGTTTTTTTGAATAATAAAACACTCCATCTGTAAGAACCAATTATTATAATAATAATTGTATACAATATGTTCAAAACTACCCATTTTATAGGAATATCTCTCAATCCAATCAATATATTTGCAATATTAACTTTCCTAAAGGCAAAATATATTAGAGTTACCGAAATCAAAACACGTAGTAATTTAGAAGCGGCCAATTTCTTAAACATAAACTAACTATTAGGATAACACGAAGTATAATTACACTAATTCATGAAAGTCCTATTATTGAGTCATATCTTTCCGCCTGCAGTCGACGGCGGATCAAGGGTAATATATAAACTCGGACAATATTTCGAATCCCAAAATCATGAGACTCTCTATTTAAGTTCCAATTGTTCCAGTACTGATGATTTCGTCAAATCCAAAAATAAAGTCGCCCTGTCAAGGGAGATGTCTCGAGATAGTCGAGACAGAGGGTTTCTGAAAATTCCAGTTTACCACCATCTCCGTCGACCATTAAAACTCATCAATCTTTTTATTCCCAAACAAACATATCTCCACCAATTGTTTGAAGTTTTTCAAAAAGGCCCAATTTTTAAAATAATTCCCATTATTAAAGCCATTATTAAAATAGCAAATTTCAAACCTGATTTAATAGTTGCTGGTCCGTTTCCAACAACTATCATTCTCTATGCCCAATTTTTAAAAAAAATATTCAAAACAAAATTATTAATTAATGCCTCTTTTCATCAAACAGACCCCGACTTTTTAAAGAAACCTTTGATTAAGACTCTTCGAAAAAGTGATTATATTTGGACTTTAACCCAATATGAAAAAACTTTTTTTGAAACCAAATTAAAAATTCAACCAAACAAAATTATTCTTGCTGGAAATGGTGTTGATCAAGATTTATTAATTAATGACTCAAAAATCCATTTTCCTAAAAATCCAAATTTACTTTTCATCGGTAGTCTATCTGCCCACAAAAAGGTTGATTTGTTAATCAATGCTTTTGTTTCCCTTTCTTCAAAAGAAGAAATGAAAAATTCCACCCTGACAATTGCTGGTCAAAAAACTCTTTTTTACCCACAACTCAAAAATCAAATAAAATTACTCGATCCAAAAATAAAATCTAAAATAAAATTTTGCTTTAACTTTCCTCAAAAAAAATTAATCAAATTAATTGATTCTGCAACCATTTTAGTTTTACCTTCGATTCAAGAAAGTTTTGGTTTAGTTTTAATAGAATCTTGGTCAAGGGGGAAACCAGTAATTACCAGCGATATTCCACCACTAAAAGAACTGGTCAAAAAAACAAATGGGGGATTATATTTTGAATCCAATTCAGCCAAAGATTTAGAACAAAAAATATCAACTTTAATCAAAAACCCAAATAGTTGCCAAAAATTAGGACAAAACGGTCTAGAATATGTTAAAAATAACTACACTTGGAATAAAGTGGGAGAAAAAATATGTCAAAAAATATTATATTAAGTTCACTTTTAATTTTAGTTCTGATCCTGATTGTTTATTTTATATTTTTTAAAATAACACCTTTAAACACAATAAAAATTAATATCGGAAACACTAAATACAATATAGAAGTTGCCAAATCCATGGCCCAAAAACAAAAAGGGTTAAGTGACCGTCAAAAACTTTGTTCTGATTGCGGCATGATTTTTACCTTTGGAAATGAAGGTACTCAACCTTTTTGGATGAAAGATACCCTAATTGGTCTTGACATTATTTGGCTAAAAAGTGATGGAGAAATAGTTTCAATCCAAACAGCTCAGCCAGAGATAGGAGTCCCAATGACTCAACTAAAAATTTATCAAAATACCTTGCCTGCCAAATACGTCATTGAATTAAATGCCGGTGATGCCACCAAATTAAATCTAAAAGTCGGCGATCATATTAAATTAAATAACCTAAATGAGTAAAACCTTAAGTTTTTCCATCATCATTCCCAACTACAATGGCTCCCAGTTTTTAACTGATTGTTTCGAATCACTTTTCCAAAACATCAAACAATTTCCTCAAACAAATTTCGAAATTATTTTTATCGACAACGCCTCAACTGATAACAGTATCCAAATTTTTCAAGAAATAAACCAAAAGTATTTTTTAAAAAATACCAAATACTTAATATTGAGAAACAAAAAAAATCTTGGCTTTTCCCCGGCTGTTAATCAAGGAATTAAAAAGGCTAAACATGAATGGGTAATGCTTTTAAATAACGACCTAAACCTAGAAAAGAATTGGTTTAACAAAGTAATTCCTGTAATTAAAAATAATACTGATCCTAAAATAGCCACTTTTTTTGGCACTGTTCTTACTAAAGACGGCACCAAATTTGAGTCACAAGGCCTAGATTTTTTCTATTCTGGCAAAGCCCAAAACATTTCCAATGGAAAAATTTTTAATAAATCTACGATCAAAAATCTACAATCTAACCAACTAGTTTGGGGAGCTTCCGCCGCTCTAGTTGTTTATAAAAAAGAGATTATTAAAAAAATAGGACTTTTTGATCAAGACTTTTTCGCTTATGAAGAAGATGTCGATCTAGCCCTAAGACTACATAATTTGGGATATAAAACCTTATATATTCCATCTGCCATCTCCTATCACCTTGGAGGCGGAACTAGTAATAAAATGGGGAATTTTAGAAATCGAATGGACGCTAAAAATTGGATTTATATTATTATCAAAAATTACTCACTAAAAACTTTTATTAAAAATCTACCCAAAATAATAGAAGAGCGTTTAAGAAATCTGTCTGGGTTAATCAAAACTACTATAATTTCCAATCAGTTAAAATCCATTTATCTCATTCCTTGGTTCATAATCATCACTTATGGAGAAATTCTCATAAATATTCCAAAAATGATTAATAAACGAAAAAATATCCAAAAATTGGTAAAATTAAACAATTCAATATGATTATAGGAATCGATATCTCTTCAATCCCTTATGGAACAGGTGTAAGTAACTACACTCTCAACTTAATCCGCAACCTAGCCAAAATCGATAAAAAAAATACCTACAAACTTTTTTTTAGTTCAATGAGATTATCTTTACCTTCTGAAATTAAGATCATAGCCAAAAACAATCCTAATTTTAAAATCTATCAATGTAAACTTCCACTTACCTTATTAGAAGTTATTTGGAATCAGCTTCATATTATCCCCATTGAACTATTTATAGGCAAATGCGACATATTTCATACTTCTGATTGGACTCAACCTCCAACAATAACTGCCAAAACAATTACAACTGTTCATGATTTAATTCCTTTTATTAATCCTGAATGGCACGACCAAAAAGTAATAAAAGCTCACACCAACAAAATGTATTGGGCTGCTAAAAAATGCCAAGCCTTAATCTGTGTTTCTCAAAACACCAAAAAAGATCTCTTAAAATTATTTTCCAATATTGATCCAAAAAAAGTTCATGTTATCTATGAAGCCGCTGAAGAAAAATATTCCAGATTTTTAAAATTGTCAGAAAGTAACCAACAAAAAGAGAAAGATCTCATTAAAAAAAGATACGAACTAAACGACTTTATTTTAGTTCAAGGAACCAGAGAACCAAGAAAAAATATAAAAAACATTATAGAAGCTTTTAATCTTTTTAAAGAAAAATATCCTAAGGATAAAACAGATTTAGCTATTACCGGAAAATATGGTTGGGGAGATGATTTTAATTGTTCGAAAAATAAAAACATTAAAATCTTAGGATTTATCCCAGAAAAAGATATGGTTGGTCTTCATGCCGCCGCTCTATGCCTTGCCTATCCATCTTTATATGAAGGCTTCGGCCTTCCTTTAGTAAAATCGATGTCTGTCGGCACTCCAATCATAACTAGTAACACTTCCTGTCTTCCAGAAATTTCCGATAACTCAGCTATTTTAATAGATCCTCTGTCTCCAAAAGAAATAGCATTAGCCTTAGAAAAGATTATTAAGTCTAAAATTTTACAAAAAAAACTTTCCCAAAAAGGTATTCTTCGTTCAAAAGAGTTTAGTTGGCAAAATACCGCCAAGGCAACTCTAGAGATTTATGAACAAAACGCCAATTGATTATTACAAAAACAACTCAGATAATTTTGGTTGGGGAATCAATAATCAAATTCCCGAATATAAAATTAAAGAAATAATTCCCCATATTTCTGGAAAAAAAATTCTAGATATTGGTTGTGGTCCAGGTCATTTTGTCGATATATTATCAAAACAAGGTTTTAATGCTTTTGGAATTGACCCAGTCTCTGAATTTATCCAATACGCCCAAAAAAATAAAAAAGGAAATTATCAAATCGGAGATGCCACAAAAACCTCATTCAAATCAAAAGAATTTGACACAGTAATTCTCAAAAGTGTTTTAGAACATTTGGAAGACGATAAAAAGGCACTTAAAGAAGCCTTAAGAATAGGCAAAAAAGTAATATTTATTGTTCCTCAAGTTACCCCATTAAGTTTAAAAAGAAGGGGATTAGTTTATTCACATTATCAAGATAAAAGTCATCTCAGAAACTACACCCAAAAATCAGTTAAAGAACTGGTTAAAAAATCCAAAGGTAAATTAATAAAATTAATCCCAATTGAACCATTACCAATTATGTCCATATTCTTGGAATTATTTTCCGCTCCACTTCTGTTAAAAAGAATAATAACCAAACTTTTCTTTCTAATTTTTAAACAAAAGAATTATTATTTAGAACTTTTAGTTATAATTAGACCATGATAATCGGTATTGATGGCAATGAAGCCAACATTAAAAATAGAGTTGGAGTAGGGCAATATGCTTTTAATTTGATTAAAAGCCTCTATTCAATCGATAAAACCAACAAATATATAGTTTATTTAAAAGAAAAGCCTTTAAAAGATATGCCTCCTCAAAGAGTAAATTGGCAATATAAGGTTTTTGGACCACAAAAACTATGGACCAAGATTGCTCTTCCAATCAAGCTTTACACTCAAAAAGAAAGGTTAGATGTCTTTTTTTCTCCAAGCCATTATTCTCCTCAATTTTGTCCTTGCCCAACTGTTCCAACCATCCACGATCTTGGTTATTTAAAATTTCAAGATCAATTTACTAAAAAAGATCTTTATCAATTAATTAATTGGACTAAGGAATCAATCAAAAAAGCAGCTCATATAGTTACTGTTTCTAATTTTTCTAAAACTGAAATTGAAAAAATTTATAAAATTAATCCTAAAAAAATAACCATTGCTTACAATGGTGTTGAAGATTTACCAAAGATTGACACCAAATTACAACAAAAAATTCTTTCTTCCTATAATTTACAAACCAACAGTTATTACCTATATTTAGGAACTTTAAAACCAAACAAAAACATTCCTTTCTTAATTAAATCTTTTACTAGATATTTACAACTTACCCCACAAACAAAGCTAGTTATTGCTGGTAAAAAAGGCTGGCTTTTTGATGAAATTTTTAACACCGTCAAACAAGAGGGAATTGAAGATAAAGTTGTTTTCACTGATTTTATTGATGAATCTCAAAAATGGACTCTATATAAACACGCCAAAGCTTTAATCTTGCCAAGTACTTATGAAGGTTTTGGAATTCCAGTTATTGAAGCCATGAAATCAAATACTCCAGTAATATCCAGTAATATCGCTCCTTTAAAAGAGGTTATCGAAGATAACGGCTTTTATTTTGACCCAAATAACCAACAAGAGTTAGTTGATCAAATAGTTAAATTAAATAATCTTGGCCCTCTAGATATTAAAAAAATAACTGACAAGGCTAAAATCAGAGCTGATTTCTTTACTTGGGAAAATACAGCTAAATCAGTACTAGTAGTATTCAAAAAAGTTAATACTATATAATTAAGCAATGAAAAACCGTCAAGGTGAAAATCTAAACAATCAAGAAGTTTTAGAAAAAATAATTATCAGGGTTAAGACAATTATTTTAGAGTTTTGTTTATTAGTACTAAGAATTGTCGGTTATATACCTATCCACACTGTCAGAAAAGCATTCTACATAGTTTCTGGAGTAAACATGCCACTTTTTAAATCCACCATCCATATGGGTGCTAATTTTTTCAAACCAAGTGGTGTCACTATTGGTAACGATACAATCGTTGGTGATCATTGTTTTTTAGATGGAAGAGCTCCTCTAAAAATTGGTAATCATGTTGGAATTGCCAGCCAAGTTTTGATCTACAACGACGAGCATGATATTAACTCCGATGATTATGGTAATTCATTCGGTCCAGTCACAATAGAGGATTACGTTTTTATTGGACCTCGAGCCATCATATTGCCAAACACTAAAATAGGTAAAGGTTCAGTCGTTGCTGCCGGTGCAATTGTAACCAAAGATATTCCAGAATTTGAAATTTGGGGAGGTGTTCCTGCTAAAAAAATTAGTGACCGAAAAATAAAAAATCCAAATTATTTACTTGGAAGACCAATGCTTTTCCAATAATATGATCAAAAAAACATCAATAACTATCCTCATAGTTTTCAACTTATTCGCTATTTTTTATTTAGTAACTCCAGTACCAAAAGTTCCTGATCTGATTAACAGCGTTAAATCTGATCAACACGAAGACACTGTCGATATCCCCAATGTTTCCGGATATTACACTGATATGACCAGGGCCGAAGTAATGAAATTTTACAGAGACAACTATGGTGGATTATTAAAAATAAATTTAAACTATCCTCCAGAAAGATCCAAAGACCTTTTTAGAATTAACATCCAAAGTTATTACCTAGAGGAACTTTCTATTCCATTTAAAGAATCACTATATATAAATGGTTTTGAATGGGAAAATGACGTGTTCAATAAACCAGAAAACCGATCTCCGCTTCCTTACAAAGGAAAAGATTACAAAAGCAGAATAACTATAAGAACTTTTCCAACTTCAATTCCAAAAAGATTAATATCTTTCTTTTTAACCGAATTTACCACTATAATAATCATTCTTGTCATAAAATCTTTTATCATTAAAAAGAAAAAATGATAAATCCAATTCTTTCCATTATTATCGTTTCCTTTAACACAGAAAAATTAACCGTTGATTGCCTTAACTCAATTTTTAAAGACAAAAATTTAACCTTTGATTTAACCAAAGTTGAAGATAATAATCTTATCCCTACTGAGATTATTATTATTGATAATAATTCCAAAGATAATTCCGTAAAAAATCTTAAACAAATTAAAAATATTACTTTAATCGAAAATAAAGATAATAGTGGATTTGGAAAAGCCAATAATCAAGGATTAAAAATTGCCAAAGGTAATTATATTTTATTTCTAAATTCAGACACTTTAATCCTTCATTCAGCTATCAGCCAAAGCCTCAACTGGCTGTCATCACATCCAGAAGCCTCAACTTGTACTGCTCAACTATTAAATAAAGATGGAACTATCCAAGCGTCAGGTGGTTATTTTCCTAGCATTTTAAATACCTTCACTTGGTGTTTTGGCCTAGATGATTTACCGTTTATTAATAAAATTATTAAACCATTTCATCCTCACACTCCTCAATTTTATACTCATGATAATTTTTATCTTAAAGACCATCAACAAGACTGGATAACTGGCGCCTATATGTTGGTCAGAAAATCATGCTTAGATAAAGTAGTCGGTTTTGATGAAAACTATTTTATGTACGGAGAAGAAGTGGAACTTTCCTACAGAATTAAATTAAAAAATCCAAACCATCAAGTCTACTATCTAATTGGACCTCAAATTATTCATCTTGGTGGTGCTTCTGCAGTTAATAAAATCGATCCGATCATTAATGAATACTTAGGTATATTGTCTTTTTTTAAAAAACACAAAAATAAATTCCAATATCAAATAGTTAAGCTCCTTATAAAAGCAAATGCTATACTCAGAAGTGCAGTTTATCTTATTTTAGGACAGAAAAATAAATCATTAATTTACCTTCAATCATGTTCAAAAATATAAATATTTTTAGATCCATCATTGCCATTCTGATTATATTTATCCCTTTATATCCTAAATTTCCTCTCACTAATGTAACCGGCACTTATGTTGCCATCAGAATGGATGATATCGTTATTGCTATCGCTATTGCAGTTTGGGGTATTTATCAATTGTGGAAAAAATTTCCCTTCGCTAAATTAAAAATTAATCGCTTATTTTTAATCTATTTTTTAGCAATCATAACCACAACCGTAAATGCTATTTTTGTCTATCAAACAGAACCTACCAACATTCTTATACTCCACATGCTTCGACGTTTTGAGTATATGTCTCTCTTTTTTATTACCGTCAGCGCTATCAAATCAGTAAAAGACCTATATTTCCCTTATATTTTATTATTATTGACCACTGCTTTAGTCGATGTTTATGGATATGGTCAAAAATATTTCCATTTTCCGGTAATTTCCACCATGAACTCGGAATTTTCCAAAGGCCAATTACTTACATTAGATATCTGGACCAGAGTGAGTTCAACGTTTGCTGGTCATTATGATTTAGCTGCCTACATGAGTGTTGCTTTGATTATTATCGGAGTAGTAAGTATTGTCATTAAAAATAAATTCCTAAAAATCAGTGGTTTAATTATCTGGCTAATATCATTTCAAATATTAACCCTAACCGCTTCCAGAGTTTCCATCTTTGCTTTTTGGGGAGGAATTTCTATTACCCTAATTATCTTAAGAAAATATCTATGGGTGATACCAATTACTTTACTGGTAGTGTTCAGTATTTTTAATTCAAAAGATTTAAATCAACGATTAATCGCCACTATTCCTGCCTTAAAAACTCAGCTCGCTTTTCTTGAAAGGTCAACTGGTGGTGATTCAACATTAACTCCAACACCAACTCCAATCATCAAAACAATAGTTTCAACCGACAGTGGTAAAGGAACTGGATTAAACGTAAATGAACCAACTCCAACCCCAATGCTTAGACATTCTCTTCCAGATCAACAAGTTCCAATAGATGCTGATGTAGGAGTTGCCAGATCAGGAGAAATCAGATTCAATGTCGAATGGCCTAGAGCCATTACTGCTTTCCAAAAAAATATCTTATTAGGAACTGGATTAGGATCATTAACTCTTGCCACAGACAATGATTATTTAAGATGTTTAGGTGAAAGTGGATTATTAGGATTCATTTCCTTTTTAGCAATCCAATTATATTTTATTATCAAATCAATACCTCTATTTTTCAAAAAACAAATAGAAACAAGCGGAATAGTCTGTATTATTTTATTAGGTTGCCAATTAACAACTCTCGCCAATGCTGTTTTTATAGATGTCTTTGAAGCTTCCAAAACTGCTTATCTCTTTTGGATAATGATGGGAATTTTTTATCAATCATTACAACTTAATAAAAATAAAAAATGAAAATTTATCAAAAAATTTTAATTTTTGTATTATTAACACTTGGTTTATTAGTCCGTTTATACAAAATAGATAATCCAATTGCTGATTGGCATTCTTTCAGACAAGCCGACACCGCTTCTGTGACCAACAGTTTTATAAACAAGGGGATTGATATTCTTCACCCTACTTACCAAGACCTTTCTAACATCCAATCCGGAAAAGAAAATATTAATGGTTACAGAATGGTTGAATTACCTATATATAACGCCATAACTGCAGCAACTTACACCAGCACTCACAATTTAACCAATTTCTCTCCAGAAGTTACAGGTCGATTAATCAACATTATCTTTAGCCTTATTAGCGCTGTTTTAATTTATTTAATAGCCTTTAAAGTTACCAAAGAATTCTGGCCATCAATCTTATCCATGTCGGTATTTTTATTTTTACCCTTTAATATTTTTTATTCCCGAGCAATATTGCCTGAACCAATAGGAGTTTTATTTCTATTATTATCACTTTATCTCTTTCCCAAAAACCTTTACATTTCTGCAATAACTTTTGCCATATCTCTATTAATTAAGCCATATATTGGTTTACTGTTATTCCCATTATTCGCTTTTTACACTTGGGATAAGTATAAAAAAACAAAAAAAGAAAAACTCATTTTTCAGCTTTTTATTTTCGCTTTAATTTCACTACTACCTTTTATTCTCTGGCGAAAATGGATTTCCCAATTTCCAGAAGGAATTCCTGTTAGTAATTGGTTATTTAATGGTGGAAATATGCGTTTTCATCCGGCCTGGTTTAGATGGTTATTTTATGAAAGAATCGGAAAATTAATACTTGGTATTTACGGAGTAATTCCTTTAGTACTAGGTTTTGCCTATCAAAAACTCAAATCCCAAAGATTTTCCATTGGAGCCATTTTAGGAATTCTAATTTATTTTAGTATTATTGCTCAAGGAAACATTCAACATGATTATTATCAAGTTTTAACCATTCCTTTATTATCTTTTATTATTGGATTCGGTTCTTATTATTTGTCTAAATTTGTTTTCAAACAAAAAATAGTTGGCATCAGTTTTTGTTTAGCTATCTTTATGGCAACTATTCTTTTTTCCGGATATGAAATTAAAGGTTATTATCAAATTAATAATCCCATTATTATAGATGCTGGAAAAAAAGCCAAAGAAATCCTTCCTAAGGATAGCTTAATAGTCGCTCCCTACAATGGTGACACTGCTTTTCTTTACCAAACTAGTTTCTCTGGTTGGCCAATTGAAATTTATGATCTTCCTTTAATTAGAAAAGATCATCCAAATAATCCCATCTACTTAGTGTCAATAAACAATGACAAATATACTAACGATGTGGCTCAAAACCACAAAGTTATTTACAAAACAGATCAAATTACTATTTTAGATTTTTCATATGACATCCCAAAAAAATAAAAGAAAGATTTTAATGATTACTCCATACATTCCAAGATTATCTCAATCTGGAGGTCAAAATAGTTCATTTTATTCAATAAAATATTTATCCCCGGAAAATGATATTACTCTCATTTGTCTCAGCCCAGATGAAGAAGGACTTGAAGATGTTAAGCAATATTGTTCCAAAGTTGTAGTTGTTAAAAGAGGTAAAACTTGGGATCCAAAAAAAGTTTTCCTAACCGGTTTCAGTCAATATCCTTTTTTGGTTGTTAAACATATCAACGATAAATTCCGTGAAGTTATTCAAAAAGAACTAGACACTGGCTCTTTTGATCTTATCCACTGCGATTGTTTTTACCCAATGCCAAATATTCCTAAAACAGATGTGCCAATAGTTTTAGTTGATTTAACAGTAGAATACGCAGTTTATCAACATTATGTTGAAACTCTTACTGGCTGGAAAAAATTATTGTCACCTCTACTTTGGATTGATGTCTTAAAGTTAAAATTTTGGGAAACATATTATTGGAAAAATACTCATACCGTAGTCGCTTTTGCCGAAGAAGATCGTGATTTAATTTCTAAAGTTACTAAACGTAAAGATATTAAACTCTTCCAAAATGGAGTTGATAATAAATTCTTTGAATCAAAGCCAAAAACCGAAAAAAGTCCTTTTCCTTCAATTCTATTTGGTGTTTCCAATATGAAATGGATGCAAAACCGTGAATCAGTAGAAATGATTATGAAAGATATGTGGCCAAAAATTAAAAAGAATATTCCAGATTGTAAATTCTACATTATTGGTCGACACGCTCCAGATTATTATGCCCACTATCGATCCGAAGATATTATTGTTGAAGAAGCCGATTTTGACGGTCAAGCTCATGATCCTATTTATTATTATCAATATTGTTGGTCATTAGTTGCCCCAATGGGTAGCGGTGGCGGCACTCGCAATAAATTCCTTGAAGCTATGGCTTGTCGTTTACCAATTATTACAACTCCAGAAGGTATGGGTGGTATCAAAATTGAAAATTTCAAACAATCCATTGTTTGTGATTACAATAAAGTTGCTACCAATACCATAAAATTATTAAAAGATAATAAAAAAAGAACTGCCATGGGAGAAGAAGCAAATAAATTAATCAGCAGTAAATACTCATATCAAAGCAGTGTTAATGGTCTTAATGAAATTTATCAAGAAATTACTAACAAAAAATAAAATGGATTTATCTATTGTAATTCTTAATTATAATTCAGGAAAATACCTAAGCGACTGTATTAAAAGTATTATCGATTCTGATTTAGGTAAATATCTAATCGAAGTCATAAATGTTGACAATTGTTCAACTGACAGTTCATTCAAAGATCCTCAAAAAATTAAGAATAATAATAAAAATATTGATATAAAATATTTGCCATTAAAAACCAATAAAGGTTTTGCTTTCGGTAATAACCAAGGCGTAAAGATTATTTCTCCAAAAACAAAAAACGTTTTATTTCTAAATCCAGACACTAAAGTAAACAAAGACACTTTAAAAGGGATGTTGGATTTCTTTAATTCCAATTCTAAAGTTGATGCAGCTACTTGTTCCATCATTTTAGCTTCCACCAATAAAATGCAGCCAGAATGTCATCGCGGTTTTCCTTATCCATGGAGATCCTTCTGTCATTTTTCTGGACTGTCAAAAATATTTCCAAATTCCAAACTTTTTGCCGGTTATTTTTTAGGTAATTTAAACAAAAAAACTATTCACCCAATCGAAGCCTGTGTCGGTGCCTTCTTAATGGTCAAAAAAGAAGTTGGAGAAAAAATTGGATGGTGGAATGAAAAATATTTTTTCTATGGAGAAGATCTTGATTTTTGTTTCCAACTTAAAAAAAGAAATTATAACTTGTTCTTTAACCCAAACTATAAAATAATTCATTATCAAGGGGTTTCTTCTGGATTAAAATCACAAACTAAAAACATCACCCAAGCTTCAAGAGAAACCAAAATAAAAGTCGCCTTGGCCAGTACTCAAGCCATGCGCATTTTTTATCAGGAAAATTTAATAAAAGATTATCCAGCCCCATTAAAATTATTTGTCATGTTTGGTGTTAAATTATTAGAAATCCAAAGAGTTTTTAAGGCTAAATATTTATGAAAAAAATAGTTATTGATGCTCGTCTCTATGGCCCAAAACATACCGGTATTGGCCGTTACACTAAAAATTTATTATTAGCCATTTCCAAACTTCCAAATTTTAATAAATACGAATTTATTTTAATAATCTATAAAAATCTAGAAATAGAAATTAAAAAAGATTTAGGAAACAAGTTTAAATATGTAACCACCAATATTGTTCATTATTCGCTCCAGGAACAACTTTTATTACCAAGCCTGATCTATGAACTAAAACCAGATTTAGTCCATTTTACCCACTTTAACAAGCCAATTTTATATTTCGGAAAATCAGTTGTAACTGTTCATGATTTAATCAAACACTTTTTTAAATGTAAGACTACCACCACCAAGAATCCATCCATTTACTGGCTAAAACACCTAGGTTATTTATTTTTAACCAATATTGTCATTAAAACCAGCAATATTATTGTTCCTAGTGATTTTTGGAGACAATATTTGATTAAAAATTTTAAAGTTAAATCTCAAAATATCACCACCACCCACGAAGCCGTTGATCCTAAATTTTTAGAATTAAAACCAAAAATAGTTGAAAAACCAGAAAATTATTTAGTCTACACTGGCAATTTATATCCTCACAAAAATATAAAAATTGTTCTATCAGCTATCAAAAAACTCCCTACAATCAAACTTAAAATTATTTGCTCCAGAAATTATTTTAGTCAAAAATTAGAAACCCAAATTACTAGATTAAAATTAAATAACCAAGTTGAATTTTTAGGTTATGTTGATGATGCTGGTTTTCAAGAAATATATTCCAAAGCTTTAGCTCTAGTTCATCCATCCTTAATGGAAGGGTTCAGTTTAACAGGACTCGAATCTATGGCTTTAAACTGTCCTGTAATTTCATCAAACGCCAGCTGTTTACCAGAAATTTATCAAGATTCAGTTTTATATTTCAATCCTCACAGTTCAAAAGAATTAATTCAACAAATCAAAAAACTTCAAAAAACACCAGCTCTAAGAAAAGAATTAATCGCTTTAGGTCATAAACAATTATTAAAATATTCTTGGGAAAAGACCGCTAAAAAAACTATGGATGTTTATCAAGATTTGTTATGACGGAACCTAAAGTTGCCCTGTTTTATGATTGGCTAAACCAATGGGGTGGGGCAGAAAAAGTATTACTCGATTTAATAAAATTGTATCCAAAAGCGCCAGTTTATACCCTAGTTTATAATCCAGAAAAAACCAAGTGGCTTCCAAAAAATACCAAAATAATAACTTCTTTTATAAACAACCTTCCTTTTGCTGATAGTAACCCTATTTTTTATACTCCACTATATTCCATTGCTCTAGAACAATTTAATTTTTCTCAATACGACATTGTTATTTCTACGACTTCAATCAATGGCCATTGTTTAATAACTCCACCTGAAACTTTATTTGTCTGCTATCTACATAATATAAATAGATATGTTTACCAAACTCCAAAGAAATTTTTATTTTTAAAACCATTCTTAAATTTTTATAAAAAAATCGATCATATTTATAGTCAAAGACCTGATTATCTTTTATGCAATTCTAAAACTGTCGAAAACAGAATTGCCAATTCTTATAAAAGAAAAGCTGATGTAATTAATCCAGGAACAGATGTCAATTTCTTTAAACCATCAAATTCAGATAAAAACAAAGAAAAATATTTTTTAGTCGTCTCTCGCTTAGTCAATCACAAAAGAATTGATATTGCAATTAAAGCCTGTCATCAATTAGGATTAAATTTAAAAATAGTAGGCAAGGGGAGACAAGAAAGAGAATTACTTGATTTAATTAACAGCTTAAATAATAAAAATATTAAATTATTAAAAAATATTGATGATCAAAAACTACTTACTTTATATCAAAACTGTCAAGCTCTAATTTGCCCTCAAGAAGAAGATTTTGGATTAACCCCAATTGAAGCTCAAAGTTGTGGCAAACCAGTAATAGCCTTCAACAAAGGCGGAATTACTGAAACAGTTATTGATAAAAAAACAGGTATATTTTTCAACAAACAATCAACTAAATCTTTAATTAAAGCCTTAATAAAATTTCAAAAATGCAACCTATCTAAGACAGATTGCATTAAAAATGCAAATAGATTTTCTAAAGAAAAATTTATGTTAAACTTTAACCAGAAGATCAATTATCTATGGAAAAAACATCAAAAAAAGACCATTACATCCTAATTCTTTGTGGTGGTACCGGACCCAGGCTTTGGCCTCTTTCACGAGCCAGCAACCCTAAACAATTTCTCTCTCTTTTTGGCAAAGAATCTCTCTTAGAACAAACAATAAATAGAAGTTTAAAAATAACTCCAAAAAATAATATTTTTATTATTTCTAATAAAATTTATTTAGAAAAACTAAAAAAAATCTGTCACAACATCATTCCAACTAATAATATTATTGGCGAACCTATCAAAAAAAATACCGCTTTAGCAATACTTTATGGGATGGCTCATATAAAAAGTATAAATCCTAATGCAATCATTACTACTGCTCCAGCTGATCACTACATTAAAAATGTAAATAAATTTAAAATTGATATTACTAAAGCCAAAAATCTAGCCAAAAAAAATGATTCTATTATTACAATTGGAATCAATCCAAGTACACCTGATTCTTCATATGGCTATATATTACCCCAAAAAAAAATTAACAATTATTACACCGTAGCAAATTTTATTGAAAAACCGGATGAAAATACCGCTAAAAAACTAATCAGCAAAAAGGCTTTATGGAATTCTGGAATTTATACTTTTTCCATAAAAACCATGGAATCAGAATTTAAAGAATTAAGCCCTGATTATTATGATAGTTTTTTGAACTTTCAAAAAAATTTAAATAGTCCAACCAAAATTTTAGATACCTATTTAAATTCATCAGACTTACCAATCGACAGAGTTATCTCAGAAAAATCTAAACACATTTTAATGATTCCTGCTTTTTTTGACTGGAACGATGTTGGAGAATGGGACAATGTATTCAAACAATTATCAAAAGATAAAAACGGACAAGCTTTAATAAATAAAGATGTTCCTGTTGTAAGTTTAAAATCATCAAATTGTTTAATTTCTGGATTAAATAAAAAAATGGTCGCACTAGTTGGAGTTGATAATCTTGCTATAATTGACACACCAGACGCACTTTTAGTCTGTAATTTAAAAGATAGCTTTAATGTTAGAGATTTAGTAACCTTAATAGTCAAAAATAAAAAACTTGAATCATATTTTTTAAAGCAAAAATGACAAATAAAAACAAAAAAAACGTTATATTCGATTTATTTAAACGTAGTATCGACTTATTTGGATCTTTATTCCTTTTGATTTTATTTCTTCCAATAATGATCATTACTGTCATTCTTATCAAGAAAACATCTCCAGGACCAATCTTTTTTAAACAAAAAAGAGTCGGTAAAGATAGTAAAGAATTTTGGATGTATAAATTTAGATCAATGTATATTGGTGACAATGATAAAAGACTAAAAGAAAATTACCCTGAATTATGGAAAAAATATAAAGATGCTGGATGGAAACTACCAATGTCAGAAGATCCAAGAATAACTCCAATTGGTAAAGTAATCAGATCACTAACAATTGATGAATTTCCTCAATTATTCAATGTCTTAAATGGAGACATGAGTTTAATTGGACCAAGAGCTTACCGAGAAGAAGAATTGCAAGAATATGAAGCAAGATACCCTCATACTAAAAAACTCATCAAACAAATAAGATCTGTTAAGCCAGGAATTACTGGACTTTGGCAAACTTCTGGCCGAAATGAATTAACATTCGAACAAAGAGCTAGGTTGGATTGTTTTTACATCGACAATCGATCGATTATTCAAGAAATTAAAATTCTCCTTAAAACACCAATGGCAATGTTGTCACGCTGGTAAACATTTAAATAATAAGTTAAACTAAACAATGGAACAAATATCTAGCATTCCAAATCTGTCATCCATGAAAACAAAAACCAATAATAAACTTTCAAAAATCAAAGATTTTTTAAAGAAACCAGTTTTTTCAATAATATTAATTTCAGTTACTTTAATTGGAGTTTTAGCCTTTTTCTTCGTTTTTATACCAATAAAACAAATCTTAACAAAAGTAGAAGTAGCTAAAACAGAAGTTCAAACATTAAAACAAGCAGCTGCCGACAAAGACTTAATTAAAGCCAAAGAAAGTATTTCTAAGCTTAGACAATACACCAACAACATCAATTCTACCTACAACAGACTAGGATACATGTCAGTTATCCCATTCGCTAGCAACTACTACCAAGACGGTAAAAGAGTCCTCTCAATAGCTAAAGACGGATTAGATGCTGGTGATATAGTTATTGACGCCATTGAACCATACAAAGATTTTATTGGAGCCAAAGGTTCATCATCCAGCGGTGCTCAAACAACCGAAGACAGGATTACTTTCTTAACTCAATCAATTGAAAGTCTAGTTCCTCATTTAGACACCATTGAAAATAAAATTGCCAATATAGAAGTTTCATTAAATAAGATCAATGCTAATCGTTATCCAGAAGAATTCAAAGGATATAAACTAAGATCAACTATCGTATCCGCTCAAGAAACAGTCGATCAAGCTCACACTTTAGTTAAGAATGGACAACCAATCCTATCTAAAATTTCTTGGTTATTAGGTAAAGACAAGCCAAGACAATATTTAATGATCTTCCAAAATGATGCCGAATTAAGACCTACTGGCGGTTTCTGGACAGCATATGGGATCATTAAAGTTGACAATGGAAAAGTAACATCAACAGTGTCTGACGATATTTATGCTCTAGATGCAAAATTAAAAAGCACTATTCCTGCACCAAGACCAATCAAGGCTTATCACATCAATGTTCCTTACTACAACCTTCGCGATATGAACATCTCTCCAGATTTTCCAACTAGTACAACTCTTTTCTTAGAAAATTACAATAAAATTGTCAAATCGGGAGATCAACTTGATGCTGTTATTGGCATAGATACTCAAGTTTTAGTCGATTTTGTTAAAGTGTTAGGACAAGTTGGAGTCAGTGGTTTTGGTAATTTTTCATCAGAACCAGATAAAAGATGTAACGGTTGTCCTCAAATAATTTACGAACTTGAAACTTTAGCTGATAAACCAAAAAGTTTTATAGACACCAACAGAAAAGGTTTCCTTGGACCTCTGATGAATTCATTGCTTCTAAACGCTATGGGTTCAGAAAAAAGTAAAATTGGACCATTAACTCAATTAATGCTAAATGATATTCAGTCAAAACATATTCTCTTTTACTTTCTAGATTCAGAAATGCAAAAAGCTGCTGAATTAGCCAACATCACTGGATCTATTACCCAAACTGACAAAAACACTGATTATTTTAATGTAACCGAAGCTAACATGGCTAGTGCTAAATCAAATTTATTTATTACTGAAAAAGTAAAGCATGAATTAACTACTAAAGATGGCAAGGTTAATCATAAAATTACCATTACCTATAACAACCCAGAAGCAGCTTCAAATTGTAACCTAGAAAAAGGGGATTTATGTTTAAATGCTGCTAAATATCGTGATTGGTTTAGATTCTATGTTCCAGTTGGATCAAAAATGATTAAAATGACTGGATCCGAAGTTGAACCAGTTCTATACGAAGAATCAGGAAAACAAGTTTTTGAAGGCTTTTTTGGAAACAAATATCCTCTATATGCTCAATCAACCTTAAAAACCACTATTCAATATGAAAGTAGCGTTCCAGCAAGTAAAAACTATGTTCTTTACCTTCAAAAACAAGCCGGAACTAAACCATTTGAATACGAATTAAGTGTTAATGGCCAAAAACAAGAAACCTTCAGTTGGACAGGTGACAAAACAATTAAACTTGCTTTGTAATGGAAAAATACCAATCAACACTAGGTATCGTAATAAATAAAAAAACAATCAAAGAAACTGATATTCTTATTACTCTATTAACACCTAAAAAAGGTAAGATAACAACTTTAGCCAAAGGTGCCAAAAATATAAGAAGTAGTCGATTAAGCACCCTTCAACTAGGAAATATTATTCAAGCTCATCTGTATTACAAAAATGAATATAACTGGCTTACTGAATCAAAAACAATAACTCCTTTTCTTCAACACGATAAAACCTTAGCTCAGTTAAACCTTTTATTTTATTTTTTAGAAATCGTTAATAATTTAATTGCCGACAACCAACAAATAGAAGGTATTTATGAAATATCTCAAAAAATAATAAATGCCATCAATAACAATTTAGTCGATCAATATATTAAAAATGAAATTTTGTTTTTACAGGTTTTAGGATTTGGACTTCCTCAAGAAATAATAGATTACTATCAAAAAAAAGATTACAAGACCACTCAACAATTAATTAAAAGATATTTCGAATCAATAATAGAAAAACCTCTAGAGAGCAATAAATTATTTAAATAAAATATTTCGATTAATGCTAGAATTTCCTATGAAGAAAAGTAATATTTTTCTATCCTGTTTAATTTTTATATCCATTTCTTTCGTTTTATTCTTTTCCCGACAAATTTTTAACTTTAAATATGAACCAGAATATTATGAAAATTTGTTTTATCACTCCCAATGGAATATTCCAAATAGTACCAGAGGCATAGGAGATGGTGATTTATATAAATTCGTTGGATACAGACTAATAGAAGGTGAAAACCCATTTAATATAAATTATGAAGTTCCACCATTTGGAAAACTTCTCTTTGGATTAGCCGAAAAATACATTGGCAATCCTTATTGGGTAGGAATCGTTCTTTATTTTTTATCAATAGGAACCCTAGCTCTTTTAGCCAAAGATTTATTCAAAAAAAATAATACTATTCTAGCGATCTTATTTCTATTTGTCACTACTCCAATAGTTGCCACCCAACTAAAAGAGACCATGCTTGATTTACCAATAATGTTTTTATTATTGGTTCATACTCTATTTTTCACCAGGTTTTTATCCAATAAAAAAATAAATTACCTAATCGCATCTGGAATATTTTTAGGCCTATTTACTGGCACTAAAATTGGTATATATACTCCATTGATTGGTATTTTTGGAGCCATTGTAGTTTTAGTTTCATCCAAAAAGAAAGTCTGGAATTTTCTAGTCTATTTTGCCTCAGTTATTGCCGGTTACGTTTTTTCCTACATAGATTATTTTGTCCAACATCCAAACCCAATTCCTTGGTTAAGACTTCACATGAAACCAATTCTATTTTATATGGACTCAAATATTCCTGTTGATCATTTAAACCAATGGAAAACCATCTTTTTAAACATCTACCAAGGCTGGTGGAACCCAGGACAAATTATCAGAATAAATGATTGGTCTCCTCTCTTACCATTAGGAGTAATTGCTTTAATCATCGCTTCTGTATTTGCCATTAAAAAACAAAAAACAGAATGGATTTATATTTCTGGTTTGACCGCAATATTTTTATTAGTAAATTCTTTTCTAGCTTTTTGGCCAAGATATTTAATTCCTATTGTCCCATTTTTCATTTTATTGATAGCTTATTCCACAAAAAAATTTCGTTTTATTATTATTCTCATTGCTTTAATAAACATTCCTTTTTTCATTAAAGGAATGACCCCTGACACCCTGCCAGATGCTGTTTCAGGAGCAGCCACCTCTATTACTACCAGAGCATACCGAGATATGTACCGAACTCTAACTCCATCGAATATAACTGAAGAAAATTTCATTAATCAAAACAAATTAATTTGGGATCAATTAGCCATCAGAAATATTGAAATGACACTTATCAATTCCAATAAATCTGGTAAAAAAGCTACCGCAAAATATCAATTAAAATTAATAACTAAGTATGGTGATTTAATTGAAACACCAACTCTTAATTTCACCTTTATAAACAACCAATGGAAACTCGATTGGAATTATAACTATTTAATTGAAAACTTCATTCCAGGAGACAAAATAATAGTTGAAAAAGAAAAAGTTTCAACCAAAGATACTGTATCTTTAAGATCCATTTATATAGTTCCTCAATTAATTTCTAATTGGAATCAATCATTAGACTCTTTATCATCACTAACCGGACAAAGAGGAATGCAAATTGATAAACAAATAAAAACTGTCGTTCCAGACCAATATCCTCAATTTATTGGCTATCTTAAACCAGAATTAGGAAAAGACGGTGTTACTCAAGCACTCGCCACTCATGGGGTAAGTGTCGATGAACCTGACAATTTCTTCTCTCCAAAAGTAGTAACTTTCAAAGAACAAGTTTCTGGTTATTATGTCAAAGCCAAAGTTTATTTAGAAAAAAGTGATGGTCAAAAAACATTAATTCCAATCCAAGCCCCAAACTAAATAAACATCAATATTTGACACTAAAACCAAAGAAATGTTAAACTTCCCAAGTCAGCAGTTATGACGAGATCGGCAATCTCCGAACTGAAGTTCTTAAGCGGGTAGATTAAATGGAATAAATGATCTATCAAATAGGGTGGAACCGCGGAAATATAACATTTTCGTCCCTAAAAAATTATATTTTTTATTAGGAGACAAAATGGCAGAAAAAAACCAAAACGAACTTGTTAGCAAGATAGTCAGTCTTTGTAAAAGACGCGGAATAATTTTTCAAAACTCAGAAATATATGGCGGAGTTCAAGGTTTCTATGATTACGGTCCAGTAGGTTCTTTAATGAAATTAAATTGGAAAAATATTTGGTGGTCTGATAATGTTTTAAAAAGACGAGATGTTGTTGGGATTGATGGTTCTATAATTACTCATCCAAAAGTTTGGGAAGCCTCAGGTCATGTCAAAAATTTTGCCGATATTATGGTTGAATGTAAATCATGCCACAAAAGATTTCGTCCTGATCTTTTAGATGACCCTTCCAAATGTCCTGAATGCGGTGGTGAATTTACTGAAGGTAGAAAATACAACATATTGTTCGAAACCGAAATTGGAGTCATTGAAGGTGAAAAAATGCACGCTTATCTACGAGGAGAAGCTTGTCAAACTATTTATTTAGACTTTAAAAACATTGTTGATTCCAGCCGAGTCAAGATTCCTTTTGGTATCGCTCAAATTGGAAAAGCTTTCAGAAATGAAATCACTCCTAAAAACTTTTTATACAGAACTCGTGAATTCGAACAATGGGATATTCAATTTTTTGTTCATCCAGATGAAATGGATAAATGGTATGAATATTGGAAAGATAATCGCATGAATTGGTACCAATCACTTTTTAATAATCCAGAAAACCTTAGATTCCGTGAACATGCTAAAGATGAATTAGCCTTTTATGCCAAAAAAGCTTTTGATATTGAATATCAAGCTCCTTGGGGTTGGGCTGAAATGGAAGGAATTCATTGGCGAGGAGATTATGATTTAACTCAACACTCCAAATTTAGTGGTCAAGATTTAAAATATCTCGATCCTGTGACTCATGAAAAATACACTCCTTGGATAACTGAAACTTCTGGAGGTGTTGATCGCAGTTTCTTTTTTATGCTTTTAGATGCTTATAAAGAAGAAAAAACCGAATCTGGAGAAATTAGAACTTTATTAAAAGTAAATCCAAGAATCGCTGCTTACAAAATTGCAGTTCTTCCTTTAGCTGCTAATAAACCAGAGCTAATCAAAAAATCAGAAGAAATTTATCAAAATTTATCTCAAAAATATTCAGTAGACTGGGACGATTCTAGTAATATTGGTAAAAAGTACCGCCGCCAAGACGAAATTGGAACTCCTTGGTGTTTAGTAGTCGATTATCAAACTTTAGAAGACGATACTGTTACCATTAGAGATAGAGATACTATGTCTCAAATCAGAATTAAAACTAATGAAGTTGACAGTTGGTTAGAAAAACAGTTAAATAGTAATTATGAAAACAAAAATTAAAAACTTATTTCTTGTTAGCACTGTTATTGTTTTATCTTCAGTCTTTTTAGTTGGTTGTGGTAAAAAAACTACTACAACCAATACTACAAAAAGCCAACCTGTTGTTAAAAGTATTGAATTTAAAGATGAAGAAAAACCATATATCAGTTTGATTCCTAGAGCTGATGGACACGAATTAAAGCTAAAAATAGATAATATTCCATCATCAGTAAATCAAATTGATTATGAATTAATTTACACCGCTGTTGATAAAACCACTAAATTAGAAATGGAAAAAGGTGTAGGTGACACTATAAAAGAAATTGATAAAAAAGTTGAAAAGGATCTCTTATTAGGAACAGCCAGCTGCACTAATGGCTGTAAATACGCCTATGATGAAGGAATTACAGGGGGAACATTAACCTTAACTTTCAACACAGATGATGGTCAAATTTCTTTTATAACTCCATTTTCTCTAATTTCATCAGCTGATATTAAAACTAAAGCCTTAACTCTTCCAACTGAAAACATAACAATTAATGCCACTACCACTACCAAAAGTGATTTCTTCGTCTTACTTAAAAATTTAAAGTCAGCCTACTCAGTTTTTTCAAATGGCACCGGAGCTGGAAAAATAACTTCAATCACTCCTAGTACCATTACTAAACAAGATATGAATTCTTTAGTTGGTGACTACTTGTCTCAATAAATGGAATATCACGTACCAGTTTTGTCTCAAGAGAGCTTAGAACTTCTTGACATCCAAAACAATGAAATCTACATTGATGCCACTTTAGGAAATGGCGGACACACCATAGAGATGCTTAAAAAAGGAGCTATTGTTTATGGGATTGATCAAGATCCAAACAATTTAGAAATAGCTAAAGAAAGAATTAAAAAAGAAAATTTGGAAAAGAATTTTTTTCCAATCCATTCAAATTTTAATCAATTAGAGAATATCGTCAAAGACCAAATCAAAAATAAAGTATCCGGAATTTTAATCGATCTAGGGCTTAGCCAAAATCAGCAAAAAGCCGAAGGTAGGGGATTTTCATTTAATGACACCTCTTCGCTCGACATGCGTCTTGATCCAGAAAAACAAGAAGTAACTGCCGAAATGATTATAAACACAGCCTCTTTTGAAGATTTATATAAAGTTTTTACCAAATATGGTCAAGAAGTTTACAGTAAACCATTAATTTTAAGAATAATAAGAGAACGTCAAAAAACACCAATAAAATCAGGTGAAAGATTGGCCAATATTATTAGAGATTATTACAAACAACACCATATTCGAAGTAAAACTGATCCTAGCACAAAAATATTTATGAGCCTAAGAATGGTTGTTAATGATGAAATTGAAAATTTAAGGAATCTTTTAAAACAAACATTAACCTCTATAAAAACTAAAGGAACCGTTTGTGTTATAACTTTTCATTCTGGTGAAGATAGAGTTGTTAAACAATTTATAAAAGATAATTTTGATAACAAAATCATTGAAAATAAATCAAAAGCAATCAAACCAAAACACCAGGAAATATCTAAGAATCCATTATCTCGCTCAGCAACTCTCAGATCGTATAAAATAATTTAATGTCTAATAAAATTTTTGTAACTATTCTAGTTATAACGATCGTTTTACAGATTTCTTTTTCTTTTTATTATTCTAGTGAAATAATAAATCAGAATAATTCATTCAAAGAAAATACATCAAAACTAGAAATACTTGAAAAACAACAACAAGCCTTAGAAAAAAAAATAGCCGATTTAACATCTCTCTCAAATATGGAAAATCAAATAAAATCAAAAAACTTTGTTCCAATAGACCAAAATCTTAATTTAAAAAAATATTAATATGGTACCAGAACGATCAAAAATATTATTAATGACTTTACTCCTCCCTTTTGCACTGATAACCATCAGACTTTTTTATTGGCAAGTGATAAAGCAACCAGAACTTAAAGAAAGAGCTCTCAATCAAACCTATAAGCTAGAAAAAATTGATCCAAAAAGAGGTAAGATTTTCACCTCTGATAATTATCCACTTGCTCTCAATCAGACTTATTACCAAGTATCTGTTTACAAACCTAATATTAAAGATAATAAATTAAATGAAGTTTTTGACAAAATAGATCAAGCAATTCCCAACTTCAAAAAAAATAACCAAACTTTGATAGATAATTTTATTAATAATTCCAACCAAAAATGGATCACTTTTTCAACCGAAGTTAGTGAAGATCAAAAAGAAAATCTAAAAAACCTTGGACTTGATTTTCAAAAATTCAATAAACGTTCTTACCCAGAAAGTAATTTAGCTAAAGACATCGTTGGCAATTCAAAAATTGGGGGATTAGAAGCCTACTACGATAAACAACTAAAAGGTAAAACCGGATTTTCTTTAGCAGCTAAAGACGCCACAGGAAAAACCATATTAACCAAAAAAAACTGGACATCTGAATCAATAGACGGTCGCAATCTACACACCACCATAAACAGAAGTATTCAATTCTCATTAGAACAAAGACTTAAGGAAGGTATAGATAAATACGTTGCCGATTCTGGTTCTATCACCATAATAGACACCAAAACTGGAGCTTTACTAGCAATGTCAACCATCACTGCCACTAGCTCTGCCACCCCAAGTGCTTTCAAAAATCCAGCCATTTCCGATTTATTTGAGCCAGGTTCAATTTTTAAACCAATAGTTGTCACTATGGCTCTAGACAAAAAATCGATAGATACCAATTTCATTTGCACTGGTTGTGGTAGTCCAAGAAGTATCGGTAAATATACAGTAGCTAATTGGGATTCAGAGCTACACCCAAACTCATCACTACAAGACATAATTAAAAACTCCGATAATATTGGTATGAGTTATATAATTGGAAAGTTAGGTGAAAAGAACTTCTTAGATTATTATCACAAGATGGGATTAGACCAAAAAACTGGTATTGATCTCCAAGGAGAATCCAAACCATTATTAAAAGAAGAATGGCCAGAAATTGATTTAGCCACAGCCTCTTTTGGTCAAGGAATTGCTGTTACCCAAATAAATATGCTTCAAGCATTCAATGTAATTGCCAACGACGGTGTTCTAGTTAGACCTCATATTGTTGAATATTTCGATGAAAACAATAAAACTATAAAACCAAAATTTAAACCAGAAGTAAAAATTTTTGAAACAGAAACCACTAAACAAATGAAAGATATTCTAAAATATGCCGTAGAAAATGGAGTCGTTTCCAAGTTAAAACCAGCCGATCTTGAAGTCTGTGCTAAAAGTGGAACCGCTCAAGTCGCCATTAAGGGAGATTATACAAATTCACTAACTATAGCCTCATATATAGGTTTTTCTCCTTGTAATAACCCAAAATTCACCATGATTGTCACCATAAATAATCCTAAAAGCTCGCCTTGGGGATCAAGTACAGCTGCTCCAATTTGGTTTGAATTAGCTTCGGATATTAACCATTTGCTATAATGAGATACAAAATGCTACAAAAAATTAAAAATATATTTTGGCACTTACCAAAAAATTTTCTGATTAGTTTAAAATATGGCTTCCCAGCCAAAAAACTAATTTTAATTGGAATTACTGGAACTGACGGTAAAACTACTACTTGTAACTTAGTACATCGTGTTTTAATTAATTCTGGAATCAAAGCTGGTTTAATCTCCACCATTGGAGCCCAAATAGGCAGCAGTGAATATAAGACTAAGCTTCACATGACTTCTCCAGATCCATCCATAATTCAAAAACTACTCAGTCAAATGGTAAAAGAGAATGTTACCCATGTTGTTCTTGAAATAACTGCTCATGCTCTTGATCAGTCCAGGTTCTTAGGTTGTAAATTCAAAGTAGCAGGTATTACCAATACTTCTCATGAACACATGGATTATTTTCACAACTTAGATAATTATATTGACACCAAAGCCAAACTTTTTAATTTATCTGACATTGCCATTTTAAATAAAGATGATCAATCTTTTAATCAAATAAAAAAACAAATATCAAAATCAGTCATAACTTATGGCATCAATTCTAAATCAAACTACCAAGCCACCAACATCAAAATGGATTCAAAAGAGTTAAGTTTTAAAGTAAATGATCTCAAAATAACCACCAATAGTAATTTTCGCTATCAAATCTACAATATTCTACTTACCTTATCCATTATTGATAATTTAAAAATAAATTCTCAAATATTAATTGACACAGTCAAAAATTTTCCTCAAATCAGAGGTAGAGTAGAAGAGTTTGTTAACAACTTGAAATTTAGAACTCTGATTGATTTTGCCCACACACCAGCTGCTTTAAAAACAGTCTTATCTTCTTTAAAAGAAAACACCACTGGTAAACTTATTGTGATTTTTGGTGCTACCGGCGGAAGAGATAAAACCAAAAGGCCTATTATGGGAAAGGTTGTTTCTGAAATCGCCAATATTGCCATAATAACTTCAGATGACACTAGAAATGAAAAAATTGAAGATATTAATAAAGAAATAATCAGTGGTATTGATGAAAAATACAAATTTATTGACTATAAGTTAATGGAAAACTCTTCAGATTTAAACAAAACCATAAAATTAGCCCAAGAAGAATTTATTTATTTTGACGTCCCAAACAGACAAGATGCTTTTAATTTAGCCATAAAACTTGCTCAAGCCAATGATACTGTTATTGCCTGTGGAAAAGGCCATGAAACCACTATTCTTCACGGAAATACCGAATATCCTTGGTCAGAATCAGAAGCTTATAGAACCGCTTTTAGATATAAAAATACAAACTAATGTCTCAATTCAATATAAAAAATTCAAACAGTATTGATCAAAACTATCAACTTGGATTATTGCCTCAAAGAAATGACAAAAATGTTTTCTATAAAGAATCCAGTTCTCGATCAGATCTCTCTCAATTTATATTAAGTTCAGAAAACCGCCGCATCTTAAGAAAAACCCAAGAATTCACTTTTCAAAAAATTGCCTTAACTGATTTTAATTATGATTCCCAAGTTCAAAAACAAATATTTTCTTGGTTAAAAAAACTAGAATGGGATTTTCCAATAAGTTCAGTAAAAAATATATTCACCAATCACATTTTTAATTACGTTTACATTTGGAAAAACCAAGAAAACGAAATAATTGCTTATTCTCTTTGTTATTTTTCTCAAGAAATCAGCCATGTCGCTTATGTTTTTTATAACCCCGAATATAGTCACGGTAATTTACCAATCAGATTAGTTCTACAAGTAATAATAGACAGCCAGTCTCAAAACTTACAATATTGTTATTTAGGTAGATTTTCCCAATCTAGTGGATACTATAAACGCAATATGCCTGGATTTGAATATTTTGATGACAATAAATGGTCTCCTTATATTAATTTATCAAAAATCTAATTATGCATATTCACATTATTAGCATAGCTGGAAGCATGACCGCCCCAATTGCCAAAGCATTAAAGCTTCAAGGTAATAAAATAACCGGCTCTGATCAAGAAAGAATATACCCACCAATCAGCAACATTCTTAAAGAAGCCGATATAGAAATCAATAATACTATTATTGATAAAAATATCGACCTAGTCATCGTTGGTGGATCTTACAATTCATTTGAAAAAACCAGAAATGAATTTGAAACAGTAAAAAAACTTAAAATTCCTTACCTCTCAGCCGCCCAATACGTGGCCCAATATTTAGCTAAAGAAAATTCAATTTTAATTGCTGGATCTTTTGGAAAAACCACAATTACCAGCCTTTTAGCCTGGATTTTTTCCAAAGCCAATTTTAATCCAAATTACATGTTTGGTGGAAAATTAATAAATAAATTTGATTCAACTAAAATAACTTCTTCTGATTGGTCAATAATCGAAGCCGATGAATCAATTCATGGATTAGAAACCAAAGCTAAATTTTTATATTATCCAGTAAAACACCTGGTTCTTACTTCAGCCGATTGGGAACATCAAGATTGTTATAAAACAGAAGATGATAATTATCAGGCTTTCAAAAAATTAATAGAAAGAATCCCTAAAAATGGAACTTTATTAATAAATAATAACGGCTACAAAACAAAAGATTTAAGTAAATTTGCCAAATCAAAAGTTATTACCTACAACAGTTCTGATTCTGATTATTCTATCTCCAAAATTGATATCCAAGAAAATCAAACCGAACTTCATATAAAAACACCAAAAAAAACCATCAAGGTAACCACTCAATTATTGGGCAATTTTAACTTTGAAAATATTTTAGCCGCAGTTGCTCTTTCAGATTATTTAGAAGTTGATACCCAAATAATCCAAAAAGCTATTTCTTCTTTTAAAGGAGTTGAACGTAGAATTGAACTGATAGCCAATCAAAATAATGTTTTATTTTTTGATGACTTTGCTCAATCAACTCCAAGAGTTAAATCGACAATTGAAGCCCTTAAAACCCATTATCCAAACAGAAAAATCAAAGCCTTTTATCTTCCTCATGCCTCATTTTTACAATATAAAAATAGTTTAAAAGGACTTAAAAGCGCTTTTGAAAAAGCCGATCAAGTAATTTTAGGTAAGATAAAATTCAATCCAAGCTTAGATAAATCACAAAGAGCAACTGCTAGCGATTTCCGCCAAGAAATAGGAAATAAATTAATTTATATCCCATTAGAGCAAGATATAATTGATTATTTCAACACTAATCTTAAAGATAGGGATATAGTAATATATATGAGCTCAGGAAGTCTTGAGGGTCACAAAATTATTAAATCAATAATTAAAAATAGAAAATAAATTTATGTCCAGATATATAATCACTGGTGGAAAACCACTAAAAGGGGAAGTATCAATTCGTGGAGCTAAAAATGCTAGTTTCAAGCAAATCATTGCCTCCATGTTAAGCGACCAGAACACTCAATTAACTAATGTTCCAAACATCTCTGATGTCAGAATTACTACCAGTATTGCCAAAAGCTTAGGAGCTAAAATAACTAATCGAGGTGAACACTGTTTAGAAATACACACTCCAAAAATCACCAATTCTACTGTTCCACATGGAACAGGTGAAAAATCTAGAACTTCTTTTATTTTTGCCGCCCCCTTATTAATAAGAACCGGAACAGCAATAGTTCCAATCCCAGGAGGAGACAAATTAGGAACCAGACCTTTAAATAGACTTTTTGATTGTTTTGCTCAAATGAACATCACCACTGAAGAATCAAATGGCAACATAATCTTTAAAACCACCGGTATTAAGCCAACCCATTACACCTTTCCAAAACCATCCCACACAGTAACCGAAGTTGTAATGATGACCGCAGTATTAACTAATGGAGAAACCATTATCGACAATGCCGCTAGAGAGCCAGAAATTGATGATCTTATTCTCATGTTGAATAGTATGGGAGCAAAAATCGAAAGAGATATCAATAATCCCAAAAGAATTACTATTCAAGGAGTTTCTAAACTAAATGGAACCAAACACCAAATAATTTCTGACAGAAACGAAACCATCACTTTTGCCTGCGCTGCATTGGCCACCAAAGGATCAATAAACATTTTAAGAATTGATCCAATTATCATTAAAACTTTTTTAGACACTATTGAAAAAATGGGTGCTGAAATAGTAACTGGTAAAGACGAAGTTTCTATAAGTTGGGTAAAACCTCTTAAGGCTATTGATATCGAAACCGGTCCAGAACCAGGTTTTATGACTGATTGGCAGGCAATTTTTAGTTTAGTACTAACCCAATCAATTGGTTGCAGTTCAATTATTGAAAAAGTTTATCCAAATCGTTTTCAGCATGTAGACCACCTTAAAAAGATGGGGGCAAAAATTACTTTCTTTAATCCTGAAGTAGCTGATCCTGAAAATTTCTATGAATTTAACAAAGAAACTGATAATCCTGAATACTTTCACGGAATTAAAATTTATGGACCATCTAAATTAAAACCAGCCAGTTTTGTTGTTAATGATCTTAGGTCTGGAGCATCAATAACTCTTGCAGCTCTTACCGCAAATGGTGAATCAATTATTGATGGAGTCGAATTTATTGAAAGAGGATATGAAAAGTTAGCAGAACGATTATGTTCTTTAGGTGCTAACATAGAATATATAAAAACCTAAAAATTATGATTCATTTATACCTAGGCCTCCTTTTATTTTCATTTTTAATAACCAGTATTTTGGTCGTTCCGTTTATAAATCTACTTTATAAACTTAAATTTCAACGTCAAACTCAAAAAACTCTAGATTTTCAAAACAAAAGAACTCCTATTTTTGACAAATTCCACGATCAAAAGTCAGGAACTCCTGTTGGTGGTGGATTATTAATAATAGTCGCCGTATCAATTCTCTTCGCTATCCTTTTTCCAGTTCTTAAATTTTCTAAAATTTTCATATCATCTAACTATGAAATCAATAAAGAGTTAATAGTCATTTTCTTCACTTTCATTAGTTTTGGATTACTTGGACTTTACGATGATATTTATAAATTTTTTGGATTCAAAAAGACCGGATTCTTTGGTTTAAAAATGGTCCACAAACTAATAATTCAACTCGTCTTATCTGCCCTAATTTCCGGATATGTCTACTTTAGCTTAGGAATAGATTTTATCTATCTTCCATTCTTTGGGGCCATCAATTTGGGTCTATTTTACATCCCAATTTCTATATTAATAATAACCGGATTTTCCAACTTTTTTAACATCACAGATGGTTTAGATGGTCTTTCCTGTGGTCTTTTAATGATTTGTTTATTTGCTTTTTGGTTTTTATCTAATAGTTCATTAGACACCCCAATATCAGTATTCTTAGCTTTATGGATTGGTTCTCTAATCGCTTTTTTATATTTCAACGTTTTTCCTGCCAGAATCTGGTTAGGGGATGTTGGTGCCTTATCTTTTGGAGCCACCATTGCCGTCATTGCCCTACTTCTTGGAAAAGTAGTTCCATTATTAATAGTTGGTTCTCCTTTCATAATTGAAGGAGTCACTAGTGCTATACAAATATTCAGCAAAAAATATTTTAATAAAAAAGTTTTTCCTGCTGCTCCAATTCACTTAACTCTACAAAAAATAGGCTGGGAAGAACCAAAAATAGTGACTCGAGCTTGGTTAGCAGGTATAATATTAGCTATATTCGGACTATGGTTGGGACTAAATTAATAAAACTCAAAGAAGAAATAAAACATTATATTGGACTTCCTTATTGGAAGAACAAAATTGTTGACAGCAAGATAATCAAAGAAGGATTTAAGGGTGGTAAGGGAAACGCAAAAGAAATTGCTCTTCAAACAATTGAACTAGCCAATGATAATAATTTAAAATTATTATCATTATCACCAAAAGAAATCTACAATTTCCAAAAGAAAAATAATATTGGAATCGATTGTTCTGGGCTTGTTTGTCAGCTTCTAAATTTTCATTTCAAAACCGAATTAAATCCAAGAAAAACTTCAGCCGACATGCTCACATCAGCCCCAATCTCAGAAGAAATAATTAATCTAGACGATTTAAAGACAGGTGATTTAGTTAGGCAAAAAAATGGTCACCATGTCTTATTTATAATTGAAAAAGAAGGTAACATAATTCATTATGTTGACAGCTCTCTTTCAGGCAGGGGAGTAAAATATGGAAAAGCCGATATTACCGACAAATCATTTATTTATCAAGGTTTTTATCGATTACTTTTCCTCAACTAATTCTTTGTATTGTAATGGTTCTAGAGATAGGATTTCAACCTCAGTGCCACATTCTTGGCATTCAACAATATCTCCAACCATCATTTCTTCTGGTTTAATTATCTCAGCCCCACAATCAGGACAAACTATTTTTATATTATTTTCTGTCATTTTAAAAAAACTTTTTAATAATTGCTAAACTATAATATATTATAACAATGACTCCATTAATCAAATTAGACAATTTTTATTTAAAAAGAGAAGACTTTAATAAAACCGGTTCTGCTAAGGACCGAGCCATCTCAGTCCAAATAGAAAATTTAATAAAACAAAGAATTAACAAAGCTGTAATTTCTAGCACCGGCAACGCCGCTATTTCTGCTCTTCATTTTTGCCAAATCAATAATATCGATCTAACAGTTTTTCTTTCTCCAAAAATTGAATCTCAAAAATTAAATGAAATTAAAAGTAAAACCAATCAAATTGAATTCTCATTAAAACCAATCAGCGATGCTTTTAAATTTGCTAAAGCAAATAATGCTTTTTACCTTCGCCAATCCACTGATCCTAATGCCCTAATAGGATATCAAGAAATCGGAAAAGAATTACTCCAACAACTTCCCCAAATCACCAGTATTTTCATTCCAGTGGGTAGTGGCACCACTCTTTTAGGAATTTCTCAATCTTTATCAAACGTAAAAATATTTGCTGTTCAACCAGCCAATCATTGTCCGATTGCTAAAATTTTTGATTCAAACTATACAGCTGAAAATGATTCCATTGCCGATGCTCTCTCTGTAAAAGTCTTACCTTTAAAATCCCAAGTCATAAAAGCCATCAAAGAATCTAATGGCAGTGCTTTTGTTGTTCAAAACCAAGATGTTTTAAAAACTCAAGAAATACTTGAAAACCAAAATATAAAAACTTCACCAGAAGGGGCTTTAGCTCTTACTGGTCTCTATAAAGCAATAAATTCAAATATAGATATAGGTCAATATCCTGTTGTTTTATTAACTGGAGCCAAAAGATGAATCAAAACCTAGAAGATCTTTTAAACAATAGTCAATTCGATTTCTATTTTTTAGTTGTAGATGAATTTTTAGACATTGAAATTCCCCAACTTAAAAACTTTGAAAAAATTTATCTTTCTGATTATCCGTCAGTCATTATAAAAAACAGTGGAAAACTTTTATCTGATCAACAGGTAATCAACCATATTTCTCAAAAATCTCAAGAAACCAATCACACTCCAGCCATCATTTCTTTCAAACCATCAAGTAAAATTGACTTTTTATGTCAAAAAAATAACTGGATTAACATCAATAATCCAGGATCCTTAAACAGATTTTTAGAAGACAAAATAAAATTTGGAGAAATTTGTACAAAATTTAATCTCCCAACAATTCCATTTTCCATCGATAATTTTAATCAACAAACTTTTGATAAATACCAAAAACTTTATCAAAACCATCTAGTTATCCAAACTCATTTTGGATGGGCAGGTAACAGTACCTTCGATTGTGACAATTGGGAAACTATCCAAAATAAAATACCATTAAATACTATTGTTAAATTTTCTCCATTTTTAGAAGGTTTTTCTTTATTAAATAATTGTTGTTTAACAAAATTTGGATTAATTCAAAGTCCACCAGCTCTCCAATATACTGGAATAAAACCATTCACTAACAATCCCTTTGCCACTGTGGGTCGACAATGGCCAGCCAATGTATCTCTCGATATTCAAGAAAAAATAAAATCAATCACAACTAATTTTGGTGATATTTTAAAAAAGCTAGACTACAAAGGTTTTTTTGGACTAGATTTTTTTATCAGCCAAGACCAGGTCTATCTTTTAGAATGTAATCCAAGATTAACTGCCTCTTTTGCTTTTTATACCAAAATTGAACAAAACCAAAAAATCACTCCACTTATTTTTTTTCATTTAGCTGAGTTTTTAAATCTCGATTATCAGATTAATTTAGAAGACGAACAAAATCGTTTTTATAACCAAAATATAATCGGATCAGAACTTGTAAAAAAAGACGAAAATAGTACCACTATTCAAAAGTTTAATAATTTCACTGTTTTTTCCCAAAGCCCAAATCCCATTAAAATAGACGATCAAATAATTAAAAAGTTTTCCTTTTAGCTATGAAAAAGTCACCCTTACTTTTTTTAGTTTTTTCTCTAATCACCATTGGACTAGTTTTCATTTCGATTTCATCATTAACAGAAGCAAATTCAACCATTGGCGATAAATTTTTCTTCCTTAAAAAACAATCCTTATGGCTTTTGATAAGTCTAGTTTGTTTTTATATAACCTCAAAAATAAAAATTTCTTTTATAAAAAAATTCTCTTTTACTCTCTACATCATGACTTTAGTGTTACTACTTTTAGTTTTAGTTCCAGGATTAAGCAATGAAACTCTTGGAGCTAGACGTTGGTTAAACTTGGGATTCATAAATATTCAGCCAACAGAAATACTTAAATTTACTTCTATTATTTATTTTTCCTATCTATTTTCAATCAAAGAAAAAAGAACTATAAAAAATTTAATTCTATATTTAAGTATTCCATTTGCGCTAATAATTCTCGAACCAAACTTAAGCACTGCCATTTTAATCTCAGTCATAATAATTTCTATCTATTATCTATCAGGGGGTGAAATAATTTCCCTTTTTAAATTATGCACTGTTGCAGTTGCCCTAAGTATTCTTCTTATAATTTTTTCTCCATATCGTTTTGCCAGACTAAAAACTCTTCTTAGTCCAAAAACAGAACAAAACACCACTTCTTATCACAGTAACCAAATAATTTTAGCCTTATCCTCCGGAGGACTATTTGGTAAAGGTTTCGCTAATTCAGACCAAAAATATCAATACCTGCCAAAAATATCAACTGACTCAATTTTAGCTGTAATAGGGGAAGAGATGGGATTTTTTGGAATAGTCCTAATTTTATTAATCTATGTCTATCTAATTACCTATTTAATTAAACTAAGTCAAATAATTCCAGATCCATTTCAATCACTATTAATATCTAGTGTTGCCTGTTGGATTGCTTATCAAAGCTTAATAAACATTTCCGCCATTGTTGCCATTATTCCTTTAACTGGAGTTCCTCTGCCGTTTATTTCCTATGGAGGATCATCACTTTTAACTCTTCTCTCTGCTATTGGATTAGTACGTAATATCGAAAAACAAAATAATTTACTGATATACTCAAATGGTGAAAACAAAGGAATTGCAAAGGAAAATCATCATCACCGGCACCCACTTAACTCCCGCCGTTGAATTGATTAATCAACTAAAAAAAGATTCTAAAACAGAATGGAAAATTTATTATATTGGTCGACAATATAATTCAAGTGTTGACATCACTCCTTCAATTGAATCTCAAATAATACCAAAATTAGGAGTAAATTTTAATTCAATTGTCTGTGGTAAATTAGACCGCCGATGGTTACCAAACACCATTAGGGGATTACCACAAACTCTTAAAGGTATTTTCCAGGCTTACAAAGCAGTTTCCAAAATAAGACCAGATGTAGTTGTCTCTTTTGGAGGTTATGTTTCAGTACCAGTAATTATCAGCAGTTGGTTAAAAAAAATCCCTTCTATAACTCATGAACAAACCCCAACCAATAGCTTAACCACGAAAATAAATAGTTTTTTTGTCAATAAAGTTGCCCTATCTTTCAATAACAATAAAAAAACTAACAAATCTGTTGTAACCGGAAATCTTCTACGTTCAGAAATCTATAATTCAAAATCTCAATATTTCCAAAAAGAAATAAAGAACCCTAAAAACAAGCCAATTATTTACATCACCGCTGGTAATCAAGGTTCTAAAACCATAAATGACATTATTAAAGATATTCTTCCAAAATTAAGCGACTTTATTATTATTCACCAAACAGGAAAAATTGATTTTCAAGATCTTCAAAAATTAAATCAAAAATATCAAAATTACCACCCAATTGATTATGTTAACTCAAATGATATTGGTTGGATTTTTTCAAACTCTAAAATATTAATTAGCCGTTCTGGGGCCAATACTAGCCAAGAAATAGTCGCCCTCAAAAAATCTTCCATTTTAATTCCTCTTTATAAGAGCCAACAAGATGAACAAAAAATCAACGCCTTTTGGGTAAAAAAACAATTACCGGAAAAAACAATCATTATTAATCAACAAGATTTAACAAAAGAAATTTTATTATCCTCCATCAATAAACTTAATAAAATAAAAGATTCATCATCAAAAATTGAATATCAACCAAATTTAAAATTATTAAATTTAATTAATGAAATTATTTAATTATTTTCCTTTCTTTATTATTTTGATTAGTTTATTTGTTTTTACAATTATTCCTCAAAATAAAATTGACAACAAAATAGATCAAAACACTAAAAAAAATGATTTTATAACCTCAGTAAAACTTTCTTTAAATAAGGCCCAACTAAAACCATCAAACTTAGTCTTAAAAAAATATGAAAATGAGTTAGAATTTAATATAGATTCTTCAAAAGTGGTTTTTTCCACCCAAAAAGATCCTTCTTGGCAAGTTTCTTCTTTGCAAGAAATTTTAAAAACCGCTAAAATTAAAAACAAACCAATTAAATTTATCAATCTAAGTATTCAACATCCATATGCAACATTCCAAAATAATTAGCGGTATCGACATTGGAACTTCAAAAGTTACCACTATTATTGGTCAATATTTAGACAATGAAGATAAATTTAACATAATTGCTGTTTCTTCAATTCCAGCTCTTGGTTTTAGAAAAGGTCAAATAATCAACCTTGAACAAGCCGCTCACACTATCACTCAAAGTATAGAATCAGCCGAAAGAATGGCAGGTTTTCAAATAAGTAATGCCACTGTCTCAATTGCTGCTCCTCATATTGAATCAATAAATTCTCAAGGAGTAGTTGCCATCAGCAATCAAAATGGAGAAATAGTAGCCAACGATATTGACAGGGTAATAGAAGCTGCCAAAGCTGTCTCTATTCCAGCAGGTAAAGAAATACTTCATATAATACCAATAAAATTCACCGTCGATGGTCAAGATGGGGTAGTTGATCCAATTGGAATGAATGGTATTAGATTAGAAATGGAAGCTCATATAATTATTGCTTCTAGCCCAGCCATTAAAAACTTAAAAAAATGCCTTGAAGAAATTGGTATCCATATTGATAACCTAATTTATTCAGGACTATCAACCGCCAAAGCTTCTCTAACCGAAACTGAAAAAGAATTAGGGGTAGCATTAGTTGACATTGGTGGAAGTGTAACCACTTTAACTATCTTCAATGAAGGTTCTCCAATCTATTCATCCGTCATCCCTATTGGAGCCAATAATGTAACCAATGATTTAGCTATTGGATTAAGATTCTCTCTAGAAGAAGCTGAAAAGATAAAAATTAAATTAAATAAAATAATCGAAAATAAAAAATTTGAAGATGAGATTGAACTTTCTTATTTCGGCATAAATTCCGAAGACAAAAGGAAAATTTCTCTCCAAACCGCTGTTAATGGCATCATAAAACCACGACTAGAAGAAATCTTTTCCATAATATACGGCCAAATAGAAAGTAGTGGTTTTGATCGAATTATCCCAGCCGGAATTGTCTTAACAGGTGGAGGTTCTCAAACCGTCAACGTAAAAGAAACCTGTAATAAAACTATTCCATTACCAATGAGAATTGCCGGTCCACCAAAAGTTGGAGGAATTGTTGATGATATACTTAACCCTGCCTATACTAGTTCAGTCGGTTTATTAATGTTTAATAAAGAAAATAAAAAAACCAGCAATGCTGCTAAAAAATCAAAAACATCAGTTAATGATTTTGTTGGTCGAATAAAAGCTTTACTTAAACCTTTATTACCATAACTTTCCATGGGATTAATTAAGACTTTAACCGGACAATTTGCCAAAATAAAAGTAATCGGAGTGGGTGGTGGCGGAAATAATGCCATCAACTCAATGATTTCAGAAGACAGTATTAAAGGAGTTGATTTTATTGCGGTTAACACTGATTCACAAGCTTTATTAAATTCTCTTGCTCCAATCAAAATTCAAATTGGAGAAAAGTTAACTAAAGGTCTTGGAGCTGGTGGTAATCCTCAAATGGGTCAAAAAGCTGCCGAAGAATCCAGAGAAAGAATTAAAGAAGTTCTCGAAGGTACCGACATGGTCTTCATTACCGGTGGTATGGGAGGAGGAACTTGCACTGGAGCCGCTCCAATTATTGCCCAAATCGCCAAAAAAGAATTAGGTATTTTAACCATCGCTGTCGTCACCAAGCCATTTATGTTTGAAGGCACCAGAAGAATGTCTAATGCTGAAGATGGTATTTCCCAGCTAAAAGATAATGTTGACACATTAATTGTCATTCCAAACCAAAAAGTTATGGAAGTGGTTAACAACAAAGCTACTTTAATTGAAGCCTTCAAAATTGCCGATTCAGTATTAAATAAAGGAACTAAAGCTATTGCTGATTTAATAACCACTCCAGGGCTTATAAACCTCGATTTTGCTGATATAAAAACCATCATGAGTAATGCTGGTTCAGCTCTAATGGGAACCGGAGAAGCTGAAGGTGAAGATAGGGCTAGACTTGCCGTTGAAGCCGCCATCGATTCTCCAATTGTTGAAGTCAATATCGAAGGTGCTAGGGGAGTTTTAATCAACATTACTGGTGGAACCGATCTAACCATGGCCGAAATTGAAGAATCAGCCAGAGCGATTACTGAACGAACCGCTCCAGATTCAAATATAATTTTTGGAGCCACCATTGATCCAGCCCTCAAAGGAAAAATTAAAATCTCTGTTATTGCCACTGGTTTTGACAATAGTCGTGCCCACTTATACCAATCAATAAAAAAACAGCCAGTCCAGACAAATATTCCCAACATTCAACAAATACCTCAAAACGAAACCGTCAAAACTTTGGAAGATAGTCAAATTCAAAAAATGTTAGGCGACAAAGACCTTCCAGCCGGAATCGATATTGTTGATGAATTTGATATTCCTGCTTTCCTAAGAAAAAAATAATTTTTCCAAGAAAAAAGCGGCTGAAGAAAAAAGAGTCATAAAATGACAATTAATTCAGCAACCGCTATTTTTGTTTCTTTACTTTAAAAAAATCTTGTCTATGGTTTTTTGGATAGAATAATCCCCATATTCACTATTCGAAGGATAAACGACACACACCGAAGTTTCACCTTTGTTACATTGAATCAACATTGATTTTTTTGTCACAAATGGCGTCTTAATTTGGTTGTCAACAGAACTGTTGCCAACATAAACAACTTCATGTGCATTACCTTGAATTAAAGTACCCTTAGGAACCTTAATTATTCCGTCATCCTCAAAAAGTAAATTAACTCCAACTTCTGAGATTCTTTTTGCTCTCATAGAATTGTAGCCAGCCGAAAATAAAATACTAAGAATAACACCCATAACAACACCTACTGCCAAAACCCACAACAACCTCTTTGTGTACAAATCAAAAGACATTTCAACCATTACCATTTCCTCCTATTTTATATTTTTTTATTTTTCTAAAGTAAATTTTGAAAGTGCAATCTTCAATTTAAAATTAGAAGCTTTCTTCTAATCAATAAAAGATTCTTTTTAGTTTAATGATTTTTAATCATTTAACTATCCTATAATATCACAAATTCACTAAAAAGTCAATATCTTAGCCTTAAAAAGATAGTGTAAAATACACTATGGCTAAATTTAGAGATATAACATCAAATATTAATTTTCCTAACCTAGAAGAGGAAATAATTAATTTTTGGAAAAAACAAAAAATCTTCGAAAAATCAGTTGAAATTAGATCAGAGGAAAACTCATACACCTTTTATGACGGCCCTCCATTTATTACTGGAATGCCTCATCACGGTCATTTATTGTCCAGCATCGCCAAAGATATCATTCCTAGATACCAAACCATGAAAGGTAAAAAAGTTAAGCGAGTTTGGGGATGGGATTGTCATGGTCTTCCTGCCGAAAATAAAGTCGAAGAAAGACTTGGTTTAAAATCTAAAAAAGATATTGAACAAATTGGTATTCGTCGATATATTGATGAATGTTACTCTTATGTTCAAAATGTTTCTCAAGAATGGGAATGGTATGTTGATCACGTTGGTCGCTGGGTAGATTTTCAAAATGCCTATAAAACCATGGATTTAAACTACATGGAAACAGTCATGTGGGTTTTTTCTGAATTATACAAAAAAGGATTAATCTATAAAGGCCGCCGAATTTCTCTCTACTGTCCTCGTTGTTCCACTCCGCTTTCTAATTTTGAAATTGCCATGGATAATTCCTATAAGGATGTCGAAGATCCAGCTATTTCCATTAAATTCAAATTAAAAGATAGAGATACCTATATTTTAGCTTGGACCACCACTCCTTGGACCCTTCCAGGCAATTTAGCTTTAGCTGTCAATAAAAATGAAACTTATGTTGAAGTTTTTGTTAACAATGAAAATATAATTTTAGCCAAAGAAAGAATTGAATCTGTCTTAGCCGATAAAGAATACAAAATAATTAAAGAGTTTAAAGGTCAAGAATTAATAGGCCTTTCTTACACTCCTCTTTATGGCTTTTTCAAAGAAACACTCCCTGACTACAAAATCTATCATGCTGATTTTGTTTCCATGACCGATGGTACTGGTATCGTTCACATCGCTCCAGGTTTTGGAGAAGACGACTCCGCCCTTGGTAAAGAAAACAATCTATCTGTTATTGATCATGTCGATGATGAAGGTAAAATAATTGAACAAGTCACTCCTTTTGCCGGTCTCTTTGTTAAAAAAGCTGATCCTTTAGTTATAGATGATCTAAAATCCAGAGACTTAATTTTTAAAGAAGAAAAAATTAAACACAGCTATCCTTTTTGTTATCGCTGTAGCACTCCTTTAATTTATAAATCTCAAACCGCTTGGTATCTAAATGTCCAATCAATCAAAGATGGCATGAAAGAAACCAATCAAAAAATAAATTGGGTTCCAGATCACATTAAAAACGGCCGTTTTGGACAGGGAATAGAAACCGCTCCAGATTGGTGTCTTTCCCGATCCAGATATTGGGCCTCCCCAATTCCTGTTTGGGAATGTGACTGTGGTGAAAAATATGTTCCTAGCTCAATTTCCGAATTAGAAACCAGATCTGGTCAAAAAGTAAACAATCTCCATAAACCAGACATCGATGAAGTCATCATCAAATGTGATAAATGTGGAAAAGAAGTTCATCGAGTTCCTGAAGTTCTAGATTGTTGGTTTGAATCCGGCGCTATGCCTTATGCTGAACGCCATTATCCTTTTGAAAATAAAGATAAATTAGAAAAAGAATTTCCGGCTGATTATATTGTCGAATATATTGGTCAAACTCGAGGTTGGTTCTATACCCTCCATGTTTTATCCAATGCTTTATTTAAATCCGAATCTTTCAAAAACTGCGTTGTCACCGGAACCATGATGGGAACCGATGGTCGTAAAATGAGTAAACTTTTCAAAAATTACCCTGATCCAAAAATGGTTCTTCAAAAATACGGTGGAGAGGCCATGCGCTTATATTTAATGAGCAGTGTCATTATGGTTGGAGAAAATATAAACCTTAATGAAAAAGAAATAGAAGATAAAGTAAAATTTGTCCTGTTACCTCTTTGGAATTGTTTTAAATATCTCAATACTTATGGTCAAATGCACGAATGGACTCCAAATCTAGACTTAAGTAATAAATCTACTGATGTTCTTGATCAATGGATCATCACCAGAACCGATCAATTAACCAAAGAATTTGGTCAAGAATTAGATAAATACATTATTCCTAATGCCGTTAAATTAATAACCCCTTATATTGAAGATTTGTCTCGTTGGTACATCCGTCAATCAAGAGATCGATTTGTTAATGGAGATAAACAGGCTCTTCAAACCTTATGGCAAGTTTTAGTTCAATTTACCAAAACTGCAGCTCCAATAATGCCTTTTATTACTGAATATTTTTGGCAAAATCTAGTTTTACCTTTTGATGAAAAAGCATCTGAGTCTGTCCATTTAGAACTTTATCCTGAAATAAAAGAAATCAACCAAAACTTATTAGAAAATATGCTTTATGTCAGGGAAATTTGTGAACAAGGTAATATGTTTAGAAAAACCAATAATTTAAGCACCAGACAACCACTTTCTAAAGCTATTATTTTAAGTCCAAAAACACTTGATCTTTCGTCAGATTTAATTGACATCATTAAAAATGAATTAAATGTCAAAGAAGTTGAATTAAACAAAAGTAAAGAAAAATTAACAGTAACTTTAGACACCCAATTAACTCCAGAACTAAAAGCTGAAGGCGACACTCGTACTTTAATTCGAGATATCCAAAGTTTACGAAAAGAATCAAATTTAGATTTAAAAGATAAAATCAAGATTTTCGCTCCAAACTGGCCAACCAACTTTGAAGCTGAAATTCTATCCAAAACAGTCGGTTCTTCAATTGAAAAATCTGATTCTCTAAGAATAGAAAAAATAGTCTAAAATTTATTAATGTTTAAAAACCACTGGTTACCAGTTCTTATTAGCTTATTGGTGTTGTTTTGCATCAATATGTTAATGATCAGTTCTTTGGCACCCAATCTTTTTTGGAAACAGTTACTAGCTTGGGGAATAGGTCTCATTCTCTTTTTTATTGGTAAACAAATTGATCCAAAACAAACTGTTTCAACCAAATGGATAATTTTTGTCATTTGTTGTGTTTCACTTTTATTGCCAATTTTTTTAAATAACATTACTAGGGGATCTCGTCGCTGGATAGACGTCGGATTTACCACCATTCAACCATCAGAAATCGCCAAACCTTGGCTGATGTTGTTTTTAGCAAACACAACCCTCCCTTTAATCCATTTACTCCCTGTCGGTATAATTATGGCTCAACCAGACCTTGGCAGCGCTATTTCAGTACTATTTTTAGCCGTACCAGTAATTTTGTACAACAAAAAATTGTTAAAAATAACTTTAATAGGGATTACTGTCTTGATTCTCCTTTCACCATTAATTTACAATAAGGTTTTACATGACTATCAACGACACAGAATAATTAACTTTATTAATCCTGGAGCCGACCCGCAAGGAAAAGGCTATAATGTCATCCAGTCAAAAATAGCTATTGGTTCAGGTGGATTTTTTGGCAAAGGTTATAAAAAGGGGAGTCAAGGTCAATTATTGTTTTTACCAGAAAAACACACCGATTTTATGTTTGCTGCCACCGCTGAAGAATTAGGCTGCATTGGAATCTTAATTATAATAACTTCATATTATTTTCTTATTAAAACTCTATTCGACAAAGCTTATTCAACTCAAAGCCGACCATTATTTATCTTTACACTAGGGATTGCTCTTCAAATTTGGATGCAAGCTTTTGTTAATATCGGAATGAATATCGGTATTTTGCCAGTTACAGGGATTCCTTTACCATTTATTTCCGTCGGAGGATCTTCTTTAATGGCTCTTCTGTTTTCTCTTGGCATTGTCTACTCTTCTTAATCTTGTCTATAAAATTTCCTATGTTATAATCAAAAAGTATGAAATACGCCGTCATTGCCATTTCTGGCTCTCAATTTAAAGTCGAAGAAGATAAAATTATTACAGTTGACAATCTTAACCTGGAAGAAGGGGAAAAATCATCAACCGACCAAGTTTTATTAACTGCAAACGACGATAAAATAATTGTTGGAACTCCAACTGTTAAAGGTTCTTCTGTCGAATTTGAAGTTGTTAAAAACTACAAAGGTGAAAAGTTAAGAATCTTTAAATATAAATCAAAATCTCGTTATCGAAAAACCCAAGGTTTTAGATCTCAATTAACTGATATTAAAATCCTTAAAATTAATTAAAATTTATGGCACATACAAAATCACAAGGTAAAACAAACCAAAAAGCCAACCGCGCTGGACAAAGACGAGGCGTAAAAGTTTTTGGTGGTCAAACAATTAAAGTTGGTGAAATAATTATCCGACAAGTCGGTTCAAGTTTTCATGCTGGTAAAGGCGTTAAAACTGGAAAAGATTTCACTCTATACGCTATTAGACCAGGTGTTGTTAAATTCCTCAAAAAATTAGGTAAAAGATTCGTTTCTGTTGTAAGAGCCTAATTTAAACCTAAAAAAACAAAACTAAACCCCGCAATCGCGGGGTTTTTTAGTCTTTGGTTACCTCTGATTTATTCTGACATATATTAGCTCACTTTTTTCACAAGCCTTTTCATAGTAATCTAGATCTATATGAAACAGGTGATTCAAATACCAACTAATCAATTAGAACCCAACCCTCTTCAACCTCGCGGAGTTATTAGTCCAGACTCAATTTCAGAATTAGTCGAATCAATTAAAGAACATGGAATTCTCGAACCTTTAATCATTGCTAAAACACCCGCAGGCTATCAAATCATCGCCGGAGAACGACGATGGAGGTCAGCAAGGGTACTGAAGTTGGAATATGTTCCAGCCATCATTAAAGAGACCACTCCTCAACAAATGTTAGAAATGGCAATTGTGGAAAATGTCCAAAGAAAAGATCTAAATCCTATCGAAAGAGCTAAGGCTTTCATGCGACTCAGAGAGGAGTTTAATTTTGATAATAATCAAATTGCTAAAAAAGTCAGCAAAAGTGTCCCTTATGTTATCAACTGCCTTAAATTATTAACCTTACCAGACGCACTCAAAGATGGTTTACTTTCTGGATTGATTTCAGAAGGTCATGCTCGAGCTCTTTCAGGAATCAGTGATTCCAGATTAATGATTGAAGCTTACAAAATAGTTCTAAAAGAAAAAGCTTCAGTTCGCCGAACAGAAGACATCGCCAGAAGAATGAGAAAAAAGATAGAAGAAGGGGATGTTCCTATTACTAAAGAAAATTTACCTCAATTCTTAAAATCAAAATTAGATAATATTGGTCAAGATATCCAATCTTTCTTTAATGACAAAACTTCCTCAGTCAAAATTATTCAAACCAATGTTGTCACTAGAGTAACTTTCCAATTCAAAGGGCCAATTGATAAAAGATTCAACAACCTTGAACACCTATACGAACAAATTTGTAATAAGAAATTACACAACTAATATCTAACTTTAGGAACAAGTCCAACTGAATTGAGAGGCCAGTATTTAAAAAATGCTTTACCGATAATCAAATCTTTCTTTATTGGTCCAAATTCTCGACCATCCCTAGAATGTTCTCTGTTGTCACCAAAACAAAGATATTCACCTTCAGGAACTATTTTTTCAACACCTTCTTCATTAAATTGACCTGGTTTAGTAATGAAATTAGATGGTAAAAACGATTGATTCAATTCAGTTCCATTCAAATAAACCTTTGAATTTTTAACCATAACTGTATCACCAGGAAGACCAATTATTCTTTTAATATATTCACATTCATCAACGGCACAAGGTTCACTAGCAGGAGCCTTAAAAACAACCACATCACCCCTTTGAGGCTTACCAATTTGGTAACTAAGTTTGTCAGTCAATAAAAATTCACCATCAACAAAATTAGGCATCATAGAACTACCCTTAACTTCATTTGGTTGAGCAATAAAAAGATACAGTAAAACAAATACTGATAGCGCTAAAACAATCGACTGGGCCAATTCTAAAATCATTCCACCAATTGTAAATCCAGCCTGACTTTTAAACTTATTATTCATATTTTATTATTATATTATAATTACCGACTTAGTAACGACTTAATTTAGTTTGATATAATTCCAAAAGAGGTTGTTTAGCTCAGTTGGTTAGAGCGTTCCGTTCACATCGGAGAGGTCACAGGTTCGAGTCCTGTAACAACCACTATATAATGCATATAAAAGGACGACCACAACCATGAAATTTGAAGGCTTTATTAGATTAGGCTATTTCATTCTTATGCTTCCGGTCAACTGGCTTACACGTCGCTGGCTGTGGGATTTAATATGTAAAACGGCCGGAGTGACCAAACAAGAAGTATGGGGATATTGGAAAAAAGTAAGTCGTAGTAACTACCCAGAGAGACAACTATGTTTTTGGATGCTCAGTAATTCCAAAGAACAAAGGAACTTTAAAAAGTACATGATCCTTTATCAGGTCGGTAACATACTTGGGGTTATTTCTATTAATTTAGCTATTTTGAGCTTCTTTACCCACGCATTTGACCAAATTCTTAACTATACCGCCATTATCTGCCTAATCGCTGCTATAGTTTACAGTATGATGGGTTTATATTTTTTTATTCTGGTAAGAATAGCCCCTAAAACGGCAAAAACCAAAAAAAGTTAATAATCTCCATTAAACTTCAGATAAATATTTCGATGCCAACAAAGATTTAATAAAAGACTCAGAGTATTTTTTAGATTTAAACATCAAGGCTGAATCATTAATTAACTCTTCTGCTTTTTTGTAACTTCCAGCAGAATTCTCTTTAATCACTATTCCTTTCCTAACGTTTAATTGCGAGACCTTATCTACTAAAGATTTGTCCTGTAAGGATTTGTTGTAATTTGTCTTTGCTAAACTTTCAGAATAATTTTTATTAAAAATTTCAAACAAAAGCTCACTATTTTCGATAATCCTATTAGTTATTTCGTTTTCTTTTTTCTCTTTTCTGAAATTAAAAACAGCCGTAATTAAAGCATTAATATCTTTATTATTCAAAGAAATTAAAGAATTTTTCAAATTAATATTGTTGCCATATTTATCAGTTAACAAATTTACATCATCACTAATCAACTTATTCAAAAAAGAAATATTAGAGTCATCGACCAACAAATCACCATCAACAGGATTTATTGTAATTTGTAAATTTTCATTTAATTCAATAACATTCTGAAAATAATGCCAATTATTCTGATCCGTATTTCCAGTTATTAGATGATAGTCACCATGACCAGTTCCATTAAGATTTACAAGACATTTTTTATAATTTTTATTTTTGATAATTACAAAACCATTCTGTTCCTCAACAGGGGAATCTTGATCACAAGCAACTGAAATTTTTGCCGGAGATCCCATAAAAAAGACCAAATTATTAGAAAAATCATCATAAATAGAATCGTTGCTCGACGATAAATCTAGTTTATAAAGCAAATTATTCAAAGATTTATTAACAATTTCATTATGATTAGACTTCATTTCAATAAATGTATCTGCATTTAAAGAAGCACTTTTTTTTAAAACCCTAATATCACCATCTCCATAACTATAAGAAAATGGTTTACCATCAGGCCAAATTCCCAATGCTTTATCAAAGATTGACCCATCCACCAAATTTATCCATTCTTTTGTTTTCTGACCAGTTCCAACATAAGAAGTTAAATTCAATTTCAAATTTTTCGCTTCATTATTTTTTTGAATTAAATATGAGTTATTATTTTGAAGCGAATTTAAAGAGATAGTCTTATTAGCCTTTTTAACAAAATCAGAAGTTGGCATTAAATCTTTTAAAATCGGAACAAAATTTCGAAATGAATTAATATTTGTGTCACTACTTTTTTTATTCAATTGAAAAGCTAAATTTAAAGCAATAGAACTAATAGTTGGATAATCTGCAATTTTTCCACCATTCCAAGCCTCATATGCATCCAGAGAACCACCATGAGGAGTTCCCATTGTATAAACATTTATCTCTCTGCCACTATTCAAATGATCTTGTTCCCACACTCTAGCCACCAAACCACCAAGACTATGGCCAATCAAATCCACACCCGATTCTCCTATATTAGTTTTTATAAAAGAATTTAAATCATAAGAAATATCCTTTAAAGGTTTTCTCCAATCATAATTCCAAACAAAATAATCCTTATTTTTAATTAATCCATTATCATTTAAAGAATTAATCAAAGCATCATAATTTTTTACAAAAGGAGTCATTGTCCATTCAGAATTAGGCACACTTTTACCATAAACCATAGCATCTGGGTTCCAGCTAGCCCCCAATCCCGGAATCACAATAATTTTATTTCTTGGGCTGGAATCCAAACTAGTAACTTTGAAGTTATCAAAAACATTTTTATTACTCCTATAATGATAATCTCCACCCCAACTCATTAAACCAATTGAACCTTTTGTTAAAGTAGTGTCGGAATCAATAATATCTATCATTTTAATAGAATCAATAAAAACTTTAATATTATTACCATCCACCAATATCCTTATTTTATGAACAACTCCTTGGTTAATATTACTTGTATTAATATCAACCAAACTAAAATATTGACCATTAATAAATTTACCTAAAACAATTTTATCTCCATCTTGAGGCCAATAAGGATCTTTATATCTTATGTTAAACATATAATACTTAGAAAAATTTTGTGAAATCCTAAATAATATTGGCTGATCAACACCAGAATAATTAACAGCTTCAGTTTCAATAATAAAATTATCTAAATCTTTACCAACCAATGCTTTCAAATAAGAAGATTGTCCTTTATTTACTTCACTAACTAATTTTCCATTTTCAATTTTCCAACCATTATCAATATTACTAGATCCATTAACAACTTCCCATTTATTCAAAAGATTAGAATTAAAATTGTCATCAAAATAATTTTCAGCATAAACATTATGATTAGATATAAATGATAAAATAAATACAAAAATAAAGATGCTTAAGAAATTTGTTATTTTCATTACAAATATTAAGAATATTACAAATAAATGTCAACAAATAAAAATATAAGTTTAATTATTGTTAACTATAATTCTTCACACAATACAACAAAATTAATAAAATCTATAAATTTAATAGACAACCTTATTAAAAAAGTCATTATTGTTGATAATAATTCTAATGATCTAAAAAAATTAAAAATATATAAAAAAAATATATTATTAATCAAAAACGATAAAAATTTAGGCTTTGCTAAAGCAGTCAACATAGGTATAAAAAAAGCAAATACTAAATATATTCTCCTATTAAATCCAGACACTTTAATAATAGATAGTTCTATAAGAAAACTATATAAAGAGATAGAAAGTGATTCTAAAATCGGAGCAATTGGTGGAAAAATCCAAAATATGACAAATCAAAAATATCAATTTACAGCAACGACTAAACCAAATTTTTTAACAGGAATATTTGAATTTACAAACTTTAAAAAATTATTTCCAAGAAATATTTTTTCAAAAAAATTCTGGGTAGAATCTGATAAGGAAATAACAAAACCATTAGAAGTTGGATCATTATGTGGTGCTTTTATATTGTTTAAAAGGAAATTAGGATTAGATTTAAACTTATTCAATGAATCCTATTTTTTATATATGGAAGATATAGATTTTGGTTTATCAATAATCGAAAAAGGATACAAAGTAATTTTTGACCCAAATTCAAAAATAAAACACATAGGTGGAGCCAGTAGTAATAGTAAATATAATATAGTTTTAAAACATTGGTATGATTCAAGAAAAATATTTTTCAACAAATACTGTAATAGGATACAAAGCGTTATACTAAATATAATATTTTTAATAGAAGAAAATTCACTTAAAATATATCATCACATCAAAAATGAACCTAAAGAATAAAAACAAACCAAAGATTTCTCTTCTTTTATGCGTCAAAAATGAAGCAGAAAATATCAAAAAAAACTTTGACTGGTTAGATTCATGTAAAACAATCAATGAAATTATCGTTGTCGACGATAATTCAACTGATGACACAAAAAAATTATCAGAAAAATTAGAATCAAAAAACAGGACTGTAAAAATTTTTGATAGGGAGTTAAACAACAATTTTGCCGACCAAAGAAATTTTGGAATTTCAAAAACCACCAATAAATTAGTTCTATGGATTGATGCTGACGAGAAACCAAGTAACAAATTAATCGTATTCTTAAATAATATAGATAAGCATCAATATTACAATGTCTCATTTAAAAGAGATGATATTTTTCTTGGTAAAAGATTAAAACACGGAGAAACAGCTAATTTAAAATTTATAAGATTATTTAATAAAAACTATGGATTTTTTACCGGTGCAGTTCACGAAACCTGGCAAAGCAACGAAAACATCATAGATAAAAATCTAACTATTTTTCATTATTCACATAAAACACTCAAATCATTTATTCAAAAGATTAATTTTTATAGCGATATTAGGGCAAAAGAGTTATTTGAACAAAAAAGATATGTTTCACTTTTCCACATAATCGTTTATCCAGTTGGTAAATTTATAGACAATTACTTCTTCAAACTCGGCTTTTTAGATTCAACAGCAGGAATAATCATGGCCCTTTCTATGAGTCTACATTCATTTTTAGTCCGAGCCAAACTATGGCATTTGTATCAAAAATAATCATCTATCTTAGTGCCATAATCTTTCTTTTTGGCCAAATTTTTAGGATCAATTTTAACGGTATCTCTTTTCCTTTAATCGATCTCTCAATATTAGCTCTTTTTTGTCTAAATATTTTCGATAAATTCAAGAACCACGATCTAAAAATCAAAAATAAATATTTTTTATACTTTATAACCTTCGCCTGGGCCTCTTTCATTTTTAATATCTTTAGATATCACATTGATTCAATTTCTCCATTACTTTATCTATGTAGACTCACATTTTTAATTTCATTTTTTATATTCCCTCTAAATTTAAAAGATAAAAATTTTAAAAATTTCTTTACCATAATCATAATTTCCAATATAATTTTTGGCTTAATCCAATATTTTATTTGGCCAAATTTCACCTATTTTGACGCCTTAAATTGGGATCCACATTTGTTTAGATTAGTAAGCACTTTTTTTGATCCAACTTTCACCGGATTTATATACTTAATGTTTTTAATACATGTCTATTTAAATCCCAAGATTCCTTTTCGATGGACTTTATTAGCAATGACTTATATTGCCCTGGTTTTAACCTACAGCCGATCAAGTTATCTTTCTTTTTTATTAGCCTTTACTTTTATTGCCTTAAAAAAGAAAAATATCAAAGTATTTCTATTCAGTTCTATTTTAATTATTTCCACTATTTTCTTACTTCCAAGACAAGCAGGGGAAGGAACTAAACTAGAAAGAACCTCCTCTATCAAAGCTAAAATTGAAAATTATCAAGAAGGACTTATCGTTTTTACAAGAGCGCCAATTATTGGTCATGGTTACAACAACCTCTATTTTGTTCGCACCATTAAAAACTCTAACTCTCACGCCAATTTTGGGTTTGATTCCAGTTTAATAACCATTCTAACAACTACTGGAATTATTGGTCTCTTACTCTTCTTATTAGGCCTTAAAAATTACTACACCAAAGCCGATTTAACACATCAAACAATGTTAATAGCCTTATTACTTCATTCACTCTTTGCAAACTCACTGCTCTATCCTTGGATATTGTTATTTTTAGTATTTATTTAAATACTGTAGTTTATAGTCAAACTCTTTTTAGTCTCATTCCCAGCCGAATCACGAACCGTAACATCAACATTATTCTTACCAGAATTTAATTGTAATTTAAATTTAAATTGACCTTGGTCATCAACCATAGCCACTCTTTCATTAATCAAAACACTAACTCCCTTGTCAGTTTTTCCAACAATATCAAAATCAGCAGAATCAACAGAAACATTATCTTCACTTGGATTAGTTATAGTTAATTGAGGAGGTTTATTATTAAAAAGAACACTAACCGGCTTTGAAGCTTGACTACTTCCACCCTTATCAGTCATTGCTATTACACTAAAAACATTATCACCATCACTCAAATCTATTCCACTAAAAGAAAAATCACCAGAATCAGATACTTGAGCCTTACCTAAAGAAACATCATTTTTCATCAATTCAACATTAACATTTGCTTCAGCAAAACCAGAGATATCTATCTTTCCACTATTTGTTGCTTCAAAAGGAATTACTAGTCTTGGGGCTAATGGTGGTAGAACAGTCTCTTTATTAGCAGTATCTTTACCACTTTTCGATTCACCCAAAAATACAGAAAACCTTATTAAAAAAGGTAATCCAAATACAATAATTAATACAAATAAAAGAACAGTAAAAAATCCCAAAAAAACGGTCTTTTTTGTAATCTGTTCGTCTGTTTTTCTGACCAGTCGTGATCTTTTAAATTCTGCCATATTTCTTTATTTATTATACATCAATATTATTTTTAGAGCCGAAGGAGGGAATCGAACCCCCGACCCCGACTTTACGAAAGCCATGCTCTACCAACTGAGCTACTTCGGCATCAGCCTCGCCATGCCGTAGCTTCAGCGAAGGATGGAGCGGCTAGAGGGAATTGAACTCTCGACTTATCCTTGGGAAGGACACGTTTTACCACTAAACTATAGCCGCAACGATTTATTTTAGCATGAGCTTTATTTCAAGCTCGGTATCGTTAAGTTCATTCCAATTTCCAATCCATTTGGATTAGTAATCT
>Ga0247840_10000943_pt1 | contig 58422 bp, 55 predicted proteins | sample LaCruzMarch2015__FD_192404 | JGI IMG/M metagenome (GOLD analysis project Ga0247840, IMG submission 192404) | Freshwater microbial communities from meromictic Lake La Cruz, Castile-La Mancha, Spain - LaCruzMarch2015_17m | ecosystem: Environmental > Aquatic > Freshwater > Lake | place: Spain... | reverse complement strand
TCACAGACGCGTGGTGGATTAGGCTACAGTGCCATGTCGGCGGATTATGATGGCGACCAACTCGCCGACCCCGGCGTCTATCATCGTGAAAATGGCGATTGGCAGGTAATGCTTTCATCTGTAAATTACTCCGCGATTGAACTGCCCGGCTTATTGGGCGGGACTGGCTATCGTGCCGTTGCAGCTGATTACGACGGGGATAGATTAGCCGATCCGGCGATATACGGTGAAAACAACGGCTATTGGATATTCAAATTATCAAGCATTGGTTATTTTGAAATAGCATTGGCGCAGACCTTGGGCGGCGCCGGTTATATTCCCGTTCCGGCGGATTATGACGGCGATGGCCTTGCCGATCCGGCCGTCATGAGCCAAACCAGCAATGAATGGATCGTGATGTTATCAACAGCTGGTTATGCTCCTGTGCATATAACGCTTCTGTTTGAATGAGATTGGCGGTTGGCAAAACATCTATTACTTAGAGCAGAGATGTTTTGACACATATGAAAAGCCCACCCCAAAGGATGAGGCTTTCCGGTACTCAAGCCGAAATGCCCCTTCTTTTTGCCGTGATTTGATCGTCAGTCGGAATTTGCCACCTCATTCGGTCCAATCCTTAACCCGCATTTCTCACACCTTGTGCGAGAAATGCACCCAACGGGTTTCGACGCGCCCCGAAACCGGGGCTTGCTCAGGGTTTGCCTTTCGTCGCGTCGAAGGGCTATCTTGAGCAAAGTGCGCCAGCACCGCGCCGAAACTTTTGCCGCAAAGGATTGCGGCAAAAGCGCATGTCTCGCAGGCGGTTTTCGCCTGTGAGACATGCGGGTTAATTGCTCCCTGCTCCAAGAAAACACGCCTGTTTTATACTTGACAATTAATGATGGCATCACTATATTTCGAGTATGAATTATAGAAATAGGCATCTTGAATCAAAAATATCGAAATTCAGTAAAATATCGCCGGCTCTTCTTTTAACGGGGGCGAGGCAAACCGGTAAAAGCACATTGCTTACTCATGTCTTGGACCCTGCTATCAGGCACATTGTTTTCGATCCGGTGGTGGATGTTGGCAATGCCCGGCAGGATCCCGAGTTTTTCCTTTCTCAAAATCTGCCGCCAATCATTCTTGACGAGATTCAATATGCCCCGGAACTTCTGCCGGTTATCAAACGCCGGATTGATCGCGATGACAGGCCGGGGCAATATTTTCTCACCGGCTCTCAGAATCTTGCCTTGCTGAAAAACATCAGCGAGAGTCTGGCCGGGCGCGTTATTGTGCTTGAGCTGGGCGCAATGTCGCTGGCCGAACGATGCGGGCAGGCCGGGGAAATCCCTGAAACATGGATAGATGACCTGTTCCAGGATAATGCCGTATCCCTGCTCAAACAAAGACTACGCCTTCCGGCCAGGACAATTGAACGGACTTTGTTTGATCAAATCTGGCGGGGAGGATTCCCGCGTTTACTGGATTTATCCGATGACGCTCTGCCGGATATCTTTTCTTCATATATCAGCACCTACGTTGAGCGGGATATCAGAATTCTTCTCCATCTTGAGGATCAACAACTATTCAGCCGATTTTTCGCCTTGTGCGCCGCCCTGACCGCGCAGGAAATCAATCACAGCCAGCTGGGAAGGGAAATCGGCGTTACCCCGCAGACGGCCGGCCGATGGATCGCCATGCTTAAGGCGACTTATCAGTGGTTTGAAATTCCGCCGTTCCACGGCAATGTCATTAAACGAATATCCGGACGAAATAAAGGTTACATGTCAGATACGGGATTGGCCGCGTTTCTGCAACGTATTTCAAGCCCGCAGGCTCTCGCGGCTCATCCGCTTCAAGGCGCTTTGTTTGAGACCCATGTGGTCAATGATATTCTCCGCCAGATGTGTCTGATGTCCATGCCGCCACGTGTGTATCAATGGCGGTCGCATGGCGGAGCGGAAGTCGATTTGATTCTTGAACGGGACGGCATGTTTGTTCCTATTGAAATCAAGAGCAAGGCGCATATCACCGCGGCGGATACGCGCGGAATTAGAGCCTTCAGAAAAACCTATCCGAATATTCGGCAGGCGACCGGATGCGTTGTGGCAAGCGTTGAAGAGGTGTTTGAATTACCGGACAAGGTGGTGGTGGTGCCTTACGATATTCAATAAGCCGTAGCGACTCGGCCTTAGAGATACTCCCGGCCACGGCACACGACTGTTATGGCAAAAGTTTCAAAGCGTTTTGTTGATAAAACTCTCTGGCCGGAATTTCAGGAAATGCATCGGATACTACGCGCTTATCTTGGTGAAATTACCGGCCGTCTTATCAGGAAAGACATTTATGCTGATGATTCCGAACCCGAGATCAGGCATGAGTTGTCGGGCAGAACGAATTGACAAGTCTATACTTTGAATTACAATCAGACTGACTTTTCTGAAACATTTTATGTTCAAACGAGAATCCAACGATATCACGCGGCGGCAATTCATTGCCACAGTCGGGTTGGGAGCGACGGCTTGCTGTCTGGGTAAACTGGCAATCGCGGCCAATCCATCTGACGGCGAATTGCATGAAGCCGGGTTTTATGAGCCGCTGGCCGGGGGAAGGGTGCGATGCACCCTTTGTCCGCATGGGTGCGTGGTGGGTGACAAGCAACGCGGCAAGTGCCGGGTGCGCGAAAACCGTGGTGGAAAATATTACACGCTTGTCTATGGCCGGCCGTGCGCCCTTCATCTTGATCCGATTGAAAAGAAGCCGTTCTTTCACGTTTATCCGGGGAGCAAATCATATTCAATCGCGACCGTCGGATGCAACTTTTGCTGTAAGTTCTGCCAGAACTGGGATATTTCGCAGGCCAGTCCCGAAGACGCGAAGCCCGCTTATAAAAGTCCGGGAGATATTGCCGCCGCCGCCGTTAAGGCCAACGCCCGCACCATTGCCTATACCTACACCGAACCAGTTGTTTTCAATGAATACGTGCACGATTGCGCCGTTGCCGGAAAAAAAGCCGGCATTGAAAGCGTCATGGTCAGCAACGGATTTATCACCAACGATGCTTTGAAATCCATCCTGCCCGTTCTCAAAGCCGTCAAGATTGATTTAAAATCTTTCAGCCAGTCGTTTTACGCCGATATTTGCGAGGGACAGTTACAGCCCGTCCTTGACACCCTGAAACGCCTTTCCGGGTCCGGCGTCTGGTATGAAATTGTCGTGTTGCTGATTCCTTCCCTGAATGACAGCGCCGACGAAATAAAAAGAATGAGCGCCTGGATTGTAAAGGAACTCGGGGTAAATGTTCCGGTTCATTTTTCGCGTTATCACCCGATGTATAAAATGCGCAATATTGCGCCCACGCCCCTGGAAACTTTAAGAAAAGCCCGGCAGGTGGCCGTGGGCGAGGGGGTGCGTTTTGTTTATATCGGCAACATGCCCGGGGAAGAAAGCCAGAACACGATTTGTCCTTTCTGCAAGGCAATGCTCATCCGCCGCTACGAATACAGCATCCTGGAAAATAATATTTCCGGCGGACTCTGTAAAAACTGCAAAAAATCCATTCCCGGCGTGTGGGAATAACATTATGTTTTCGACCGGTAATGCCGGCCCCGGATGGCAAGATGCGCTTCACTTCTGGCCGAACTTCTTCTTGAACTCGTCAAAGGTCATCGTCTTCAGAGTTGAGCCTTGTCCCGGTAACGGCACCACCTTCACCTTTTTCAAATTCGGGAATCGCAATACGATCTCAGCTTCGGCTTTGCCGTGGCACTGCGAACAATTGAAGGTAATAAACATGTGTTTAGACCAACGCCACTTGCCTGGCGACGTGGCAACCTAATTATGGATTTTTGTGATTGTTTCCGATGCCCACCGAAAAACAATTTTTGCCAACTGCACTGCTTCCTGATATTTATTTCCTGGCACATCCGGTTCATCTTCTTCGCCGGGATATCGAAAGGCGGTTGCATATACGGTTAATCGGGATGATTCAAGCAAGTCAACGGTTCGAATAATATCGCCTGGAAGCAAATCGATAAGCCGTGTCAAACTATGAACCTTTGGAAACTCAATGCCGCGGAAAACCAATACGGCCTTGATGCTTTTCTCCGCGGACTGTTGTGCATGGAAACAAAGGGTGCCGTACAATCCATCCTCCGGAAGCGGAGAAGTTGCGAGCGCCAAATCAGCCTTGGCATGACGCAGCCAGTCTTCCGGCGATCCGGCCTTTATCTTAGGCAGCATAAAGCTCCTTGCCTTCCCGAAGGATGGTCCGGTAAATGAGTCCGATGTTTTCCCGGTTCCGTTCCAAATCTGACGGGGTCGCAACTAAAAAATCGACCGCCGCAGGAACGCCGAACATGGTCATGTACAGTTTTTCGGCGGTATCAAGACGCGGTGTGCCCTCCGGCATAATAACAAGCAAGTCAATGTCGCTGTCCTTGCCGGTCTCGCCCCGCGCTGCCGATCCGAACAGGACGATGCGCAGAGGATGAAAGGCATCCACCACTCTCTGGACAATCAAATTAAGCTCATTCATTTACATATTCCAATTATAGCCACATTCCACATTTATTCTCACTAAAATAGCTCATGCCACACAAATAGTAAAGACCCGAATTTGAGCGTTCGGATGTGCGGCCTCCGCCTATTTCGGCTTCGGCTTGGCGGACTTTGGGACCTCTTTTTCCTCTTTTCCTTTCTGGCCGAACTTCTGCTTGAACTCGTCAAAGGTCATCGTCGTCCCTGGAATACCCACCCTTTTCAAATTCGGGAATCGCAATACGATCTCAGCTTCGGCTTTGCCGGGATAAGGGATCTGAAGGCTTTCCAGCGCGGGGATATACTCCGGCAGTTTGGCCGCATCCGGAACCTTTATCCAGTCAAAAGATAATTGTAGCTGCGCACTCCCTTCTGAGGGCGAGGAAAAAGTCGCCTCCTTGAGCGGCGCAAAGGCGGACACCCTTCCTTCTAAGGAGATCTGGTGCAACTCCATGCCCGCCAGTGGCGAAATATCCAAGACCAGATCCGGATGCCCCAGAGACACGGATTTAAGCGGCATTCCGGCCAGAACATTCAGATTGGTCGCCGGAACATTAGCCATGAAGAGTGTGCTTAGGGGCATACCTTTCAGGGGCGATAAATCCTGCACTGGTGTATTATCCATTTCAACTCTATTAAGCTGCAGACCTCTTAAAGGCGATAGGTCTTTGAGCGGCGTGCCTTGTATTTGCAAACCTGTCAGCGCCGGAAAATTTGTAATAAAATTTAAATCCTTGATCGGACATCCTATTATTCCAAGCCAAGTTAACTGGCACTCAAACACCGGCGAGAGGTCCTTTGCCATCGGACCAACTATAAGATGGTTAAGCTTCGTCATCCCTTTCAAAGGTGAAAGATCTTTGATTGGGTTAGAATGTACTTGGAATGTTTGAAGATTTGTTAGGCTCTGGACGTCATTCAAATCTTTGATTTGCGTTCCTTGCAGCATCAAGACCTGTAAGGTCGTGATTTTCCTGAGGACGCTGAAATCCTCAACGGGACATCCTATCAGACTAAGCTCTCTTAACGGGCAGTCGGCCAACGGCGCGATGTCGCGGATCTGGCATTTCAGCCCTGCGCTATTCTTAAACGAACTCAGCGGCAAATCACCCAGCGCGCGGATGGTCTGCGCAGGACAATCTTGGACTACAATGCTAACGGTAACACCGTCCTTGTCGACGGAGGATTTCACCTCGCCGATGGAGCCGTTATTTTCAATCCGCCAGTCTTCAATCGCCCTTTTGACATTCTCCTCGGTCGCCTGCAATAACGGCGGGCGCGGTTCCGGCCCGACCTGCTTGAGAAAATCCAGCAAGCGCCATTGGCTCTTGGCCGTTTCTGTCCCCCCATGCGTCTTCTCAAACGCGGCCACTGCCTTCTTGATTCTAATAGCATCCACATCCGGATAACCCCTGGCCGCGATCTGTCGCATCAAGTCCCGCGATTGTGTCAAATCTGTTTTCACCCCCGCCAGCTTCAGGATTTTCATCAAGGCTGCGTTAGCGGCCTTTTCCGCCGACGTTTCGGGTATCTTTGCCGTCTTCGGGACAGCAGGCGCCGTGCCGCTTTGTCCTATCATTACCGCGCCCGTTCCGGGTGCCGTACCTTGCGCGCTGACCGGCCGGGGACGGTCTTTCCCGCTGAACATGATTATTACTCCCATCAGGATCACCAGTCCAGCCGCCACCGCCGCACCCGCCCACGCCCAAATCTTCATCCTGGCATTGTTTTTTAATTTCTGCCCTTTTTCCCCTGTCTTCACCTTTATCCGCGGTCCGCGTCCCTTCACTTCCGCCAAGCCCTTAACGTCCCGGATGCGCATCAAGGTGGATGCCCCCATTTCCGGCAACGCCCTGGTCGGAGTCTTTCCCTCCGCCACCCGGTCAATATCCGCGATGACCGCCTCCCAGCTCCCATGCCGCTCCTCCCGCTCTTTCGCCAGCAGAATTTCCATCAGCATCACGCAACCCTCGTTTAGCTCGGAGTTGTATCCGCGCGGGTCCGGCAGGAGTTCCATAATTTGCTTCTTGAGGACCTCAATCACGCTCGTTCCCGCAAACGGCACTTCGCCCGTCACCAGGTTGTATAACAGCGCCCCGAGGGAATACATGTCCGCCCGGGTATCCACCAGCGATGAGTTCTCGGCCTGCTCCGGGCTCATGTAGTTCGGCGTGCCCATCATCATGTTCGTCATGGTCAGCGCCGTGTCCGCGCTCAGGCTCTTGGCCAGCCCGAAATCAACCAGCTTCGGCTCCCCATCCCGGTCCAGCAGGACGTTTGAAGGCTTGATGTCCCGGTGCAGTAACTGGTGCCGGTTCCACGCGTAAGCCAGGGCCCCCGCCAGCTTCCGGGTGACCGTCAGCGCCACCCGCTCGTTGAACGGCCCTTCCCGTTTCAGGCGCGCCTCCAGTGATTCGCCTTCAACATAGGCCATCGCCAGGAACAGCACCCCGGCGTCCGCCCCCGCCTCATACGCCGTCACGATATGCGGGTGTTCCAGCTTCGCCAGGAGTTTCACCTCGTTCAGGAACCGCGCACTCATATCCTTCTGCAGGTTCAGCGTGGCCGGCAGGATTTTCAGCGCCACGTCCCGATCCATCGAAAGCTGGCGCGCCAGGTACACTTCGCCCATACCCCCGGCCCCCAGCTTGGACGCAATCTTAAACCCGCCGATCGTGGTCCCGGGTCCGAGGCCCGTCTGCGGCACCGTGATCACGGCTTTACAATGCGGACAGGTGACGTTCGCCCCGACGCCGCGTCCGTCAATTTCAATTCTGCCGTGGCATTGCGAACATTCGAAGGTAATAAACATGGCGGATTCTTCCGAGCCCAGCGCCCATTCGAACCACCACACATGAGAAATATCTCGTTGGATTTGCCAAAACGTTATGATATAAAGTGAATTAATCATTATTTGGACAGTAATGTTGTGATATATTGAATATTGCCTGTTCTTAACATAAGTTTTTCATGTAGGATTCAGGATGAATATTGAACAATGGCTGGATCAGTACGGATACTGGGCGGTTTTTTTCGGAGTCTTTTTGGAAGGCCCGCTAACGCTGACACTGGCCGGATTTCTGGCTCACCAGGGATATTTAAACAGTCTCGGCGTTTTATTGACCGCCTTTGTGTCCGTTTTTCTGGTGATTGAGGTTGTCTTTCGTATCGGCCTGCTTGCCGGCCGGCATATAATGGAACGCCGGCCGAAATGGCGCAAACAATCTTCCCGTTTATCCGGTCTGCTGGAGCGCTATCAAACGATTTTTATGTTGGGGTTTCGCTTTATGTATGGCGCCCATACTATTTCGCCGATAGTGATCGGCATGAGTGGAATCAAGCCGGGATATTTTACGATTATGAACGCCGCCGGATCGGTGTTGTGGACGCTTATTATGTTTTTGATCGGATATTTCTTCAGCCATGCTTATGGCATGTTGATTGACGACGTCAAGCGTTACGAAAAGCCGATTGCGCTCGTCCTGGTAGCAATTGTAATCATCTATTACATCGCGCGACGCCTGATCTGGCGGAAAGTATCCGCTGAAAAGCCCTAATTATTGGCACTTGTTTTGTCCGGCTATATCCCACTTTTTTACCTAACGCAATCGTTTTCTTGCGTATCCCCGGCTTATTCTTGATGTCACCCGATACGCCTGCATTAGGAACAAGGAACGCGGTGAATTGCATGCCGGTGTATTTGGCGGTTAAAGCAAACGGCTTCATGAGGGCATCCAAACCTACATCTTCAAAGGCGCTGGCCAGCAAAACGAGCGTCTTCCCTTTTGATGGGGTCTTCATGGTGCCGGCCTTATTGTCCCATTTGTAGAGCGAGAACATCCGGTCAAAGACAAGCTTTAGCTGGGTGCTTGCTCCGAAGAAATAGAGGGGCGTGGCCATGACAATCACATCTACCTTGACCATCTTTGCCAGGATCGGCTTTGCCTCGTCATCAATCACGCATTCGTACTCATCCCGTCTTTGGCAGGCCCGGCAGGACATACATCCGGTGGATTTATATTTTAAGAAAGCAGTGCGCACGATCTCAACCCGGGCGCCCTTGGCGCGCGCGCCCGCGGAGAACCAATCCACGAGTGTTGCCGTCTTTCCTGGGACTTCCTGACAGTATTAAAATTTCTTTGGTCATAGATTTATGCTTCTGATTTTTCAAACTTGCGTCTTGCATCCATTCGGATGCGATAATTTTATTGACTTTTTATAATTATCCTGTATTCATGGCATTAATTCAATGATGTTTTTTTGATTTTATCAAATATTTTCACGGAGAAGACAAGCTCATGCAAAACCAGACGTCATTTGATTTATCGCCGGTCCGCCGCTGCCATTGCGCGTTCACCGGATTTTTAAAGGTCTTTATTGTGTTGCTCGCGCTCATGGCGTTGACCGGTCAATCGTTTGCGGCCTATTCGCTGGTCATGACGAACGGCTACGGCGACTGCTACCGCATGAACCTGCTCCGGGACCGGGATAATTACCAGGCCTACCGCGGCATCTGCTCTTACCGCGGATTTTCCCTGTCCGGCTGCTCAACCACGGGCGAGGTGGTCATGCTGAGGTTAAAACCCAACGCAGTCATGCCCGAACATTTTTCCATCCTTTCAACCTCCATGCGCTGGGGCACAACCATGTATGTGTTGAACGATCTGTTCCACCCGCTCAGTTCATCTGTCATGACCGGGTATGAAAACTGGTACCCGTTTGACATGAGCTGTTCGGTGGCAATGTATATTAACTCCGGCGGGTTCGGTTTGCAGGGCCGGCCGATTTATAATGAGCCCGGTTTTCCAGAATCATCGGCGTTTTCCATAATGCAACCGGAAGACCGCGGCAGATTATTTTCTAATCTGGGGGCTTCGGCAACGCCCAAGGCCTTTTCGCTGGTCATGACGAACGGCTATGGCGATTGCTACCGCATGAACCTGCTCCGGAACCGGGATAATTACCAGGCCTACCGCGGCATCTGCTCTTACCGCGGCTTTTCCTTGTCCGGCTGCTCAACCACGGGCGAGGTGGTAATGTTGCGAATCAAAGAGACCCCGGCCATGCCCGAACATTTTTCACTGGTTTCAACCTCACTGCGCTGGGGCAGAACCATGTATTTCTTAAACGACGTATTCAGCCCGCTCAATTCCTGGGTCATGACTGGGTATGAGAACTGGTATCCGTTTGATATGAGCTGCAGTGTGGCAATGTATATCAACTCCGGCGGATTAGGCGCCCAGCCGTTCCGGCCGGAACCGATCACCGCCAAAAGGTCCTCGTCTTTTACAACCGATAACGGCACAGGCACCAACCTGATCGGCGCGCTTTTGCCGCTCACCGGCGATTTGAAGGATACCGGCGCGGCCTACAGGTCTGCTTTATACCAGGCCCTGAGCATCATTACCAATACGCCCGGCATGCCGCCGATCAAATTGCTAATCGAAGATACGCAAACGGATGCCGCCACCGCTTACAACAAGCTGGTGGAAATGCATTCCAATGGATACCACATCGTGCTTGGACCGGAATCCAGTGAAGAATGCAGGATACTGAAAACCTACGCGAACGAAAACGACATTCTGCTCATATCAAGTTCATCCACCGCCACGCCGCTCTCGCTTCCGGGCGACAATCTCATGCGCCTGACGGTTGACGATTCAAACCAGGCGCGCGAATTGGCGGCGTTGCTGGACAGGGATGGAATTTCCGACATTGCCATCCTGAGCCGTTCGGATATTTACGGCGAAGGATTTTTGGCCGCATTGATCCAGGAACACAACGCCCGGGGCGGAACGGTTTTTGCGACGAATTATTGCCCGAGGGCCACGGATTTAATCCCGGAAGTCATGTCAAACATGGCTTTACAGGTAGGCAATCGTAGCGCCGTCAGAGGGGCGAACCGGGTCGGCGTGGTCACGATTCTCTTTGACGAGGGCGTTGATGTAATGAGGTCGGCGGCGGAATATTCGGACTTGGGCACGGTACGCTGGTACGGCACCGACGGCATGGCGCAAAACAACTCGCTTTTAACGGACGGAACGCCGGCGGCCTTTGCGGCCAAAACCCGCTATGTTTGTTCCACGTTCGGGCGCTTTACCAACCAATTATACAGCGTGGTAGAAAGTAATATCAGTGTTGAAACCGGCAATGATGTTGTTCCGTGTTATCCGATGTCGTGCTATGACGGCTTGTGGCTGGCGGCGAAGGCCTTGCAAAAGACCGGCAGCACGCAAACCATGGCTTCGCTGATTGCCACCATCAAATCGGTGGCAATCAATTATGACGGATGCACCGGTCCGATCACGTTTAACTCAACCGATGACCGGACGAGCGGGTCTTACGATTTTTACGAGGTTGATTCGGTAAACGGTTCCTATCACTGGATTATTTTGGATGGCAAGATACCCGTTGCGCCTGGAAATGTGATGGCCAGCCAGGGCGCGTACGTCGATAGCATCAAGGTTTCGTGGAATCCGGTCAGCGGCGCGACATCGTATGAATTATGGGGTTCACTTTCCGGGCAATTATCCGATGCCGTGAAAATTACCGCCCTTGCTTCAACCGCGTATGAAGTGTCGGAAATACCATCGGATATTCGCTGTTATTTCTGGGTCAAAACAGTGAACGCCAACGGCACGAGCGGCTTCAGTCCGGTTGCCGAAGGCTGGGTGCAAAGCAATATCGGACCTTGCATCAGGATTAACGGCTCCAGCGCGGCCGTAGCGGTTGTATCGCCGGACACGGTTTCGGTGACAGTTGAATTATATCCCGGTTCCAATGAAGGTCAGAACGCCGACTGGTGGCTGTTGGCCAGTACGCCGGCCGGCTGGTATTATCGCGATGCTTCGGGGCAATGGCAGTATTCAGCCAGTGGCGCATTTACCCCGGCTTATCAGGGAATATTGCAGAGCTTACGTGCCACGGAAGTGCTTAATATTTCAGGGTTGGTTGCCGGCAATTATACATTTTACTTCGGCGTGGACACGGCGAACGGCATCCTGGATCCGGCCACCATCTGGTATGATAGCGTCCAATTAACCGTATATTGATGCGGAAAAACTGGCGGATCATGATTGGTAAAAACGCCGTTTTTCTTTAATTAGCGTTCAATCATTTCCACCATTTTTTCATAGTTTGCCAAAGCTTTCTTTGACAGAACGCGGCCGTAAGGACAGGCCGAAGGCATAAGCACAAAACCGCGGCCGCGACCTGATGTGCCCTCGCGGATGGCGCGGTCGATTTTTTTCGCAAATTCGTTCGTTTCCAGATTTTCCAGGTCGCTGGCCTCAAGATTGCCGAAGAGCACAAACTGCTCGCCGTATTTTTCACGGACATATTTCAGCTCCACGTCCCCCTGCGGAGGGGGTTCAATCGGATCAAGCCCCATGCAACCGGTGGCGGCAATATGATCCAAAATCTCCCTAAGCCGGCCGTGCGAATGAATACGCGCAAAACCGCCATATTTGTGGATTACATCCACAATCGGTTTGTCATATTCCGTTACATATTCACGAAACAGCTTTGGAGGCAGATACGGCGGAGACGCATATTCCGGTCCGCAAATCCGCCAGAGCCGGCCGGGTAATGCCCGCGCAATCGATTCGGTCTGCGGCAGCATCCAGCGGGAAAAGCGTTTCAATAAACGATGAAACAGATCGGGTTCCGTCATGGCGAAAACCGTGAACTGTCCCATCTCAAAAAGAGGGGCCGCACTACATAACGGGTCGCCTGTATCAATCATTACAATGCCGTTGTCTCCCAGATTCTTTTCAATATTTAAAATAACACTCGTGTCCGGTTCGCCTCCCGCAACCGGTTCGGGAAGGTCAAGATAGGCCTTTAAATCATCAAGGTCTTTCAAAAAATGTTCTATCGTCCAGACAGTATCAATATCCTTGTCCCGCTTGGTGCGCATGGTTAAAATTCGCTTGCCCGCCCTGAGGGTTGTGGTAGTCAGGATACTGCCGGCTTCGTCAAAACGTGTTTCTGTTTTTGTAAGCTTAAGCTCCGAAAAAGAATGGCGCGGCTCATTTTTAAAGGATACTCCCCGCCGGACAATCCGGTCCGACTTGTTCCGGGCCAGTTCAATCAGCGGCTTCCAGGATGGATGATTGTAAATGTTGAATGGATCCGGATTTTCAGTATCCTGGGAGCCGTCTATTTCATAAAAACTGACCGCCGGGCGGTCCACGGGTTCCCCACGCAGCGTGGCCATGAAGCGTTCGCGTCGCGTCATCTTAAAACATCCTTTCTTTCCGCGGGATATTCCGGCGGAATAATCTGATTTTGTGACACAATGCCGTCTTTCAGAAATAATATTTATTTACATCCAAACAACAATATTAATCGGTGAACACATGACAAACTTCAGCCCGAATCAAAAGCCGATGACTACGGCATTAAATTGGGCGCCATTTTCCAGCTAAATCCGCTCATGAAATATGCGGGCTAATCATCCAAGAAATTTTTTATAAGAATTGTCTATTAGTTGAAGATGTAATAATATTTCTACGGTATGAGAAAATTATCCATGTCACAGCGCCACATTATGCAAAAGGCTCTCCGCCGGTTTCGGCGCGAGTTATATGACAGCGTGTTGCCATTTTGGATGCGGCACTCTCCCGACCGTCGGTTTGGCGGCTACTTTACCTGTTTGGATGAGAAAGGGGCTGTCTTCGACGACCGGAAATACATGTGGCTCCAAGGACGTCAGATATGGTTGTTCTCGCGAATGTACAACGCCGTTGAAAGGCGACCTGCCTGGTTGACGATGGCACGGCTCGGCGCGGAATTCATGCGGAGGCATGGCAAAACCAGCGATGGTCGCGTTTGTTTTTGCCTCACCCGCAATGGCCAGCCAATATCAATCCAGAGGAAGATTTTCAGCGAGTGCTTTTACTGTCTAGGGCTTTCTGAATACGCCGCCGCCTGCGGTGATCGTTCTGTGCTGGATGAAGCGCTAAATATTCTGGGCAATATCCTGCGCTGGGCGGATGATCCATCCGTGCTTGGCCGGCCTGTTTTCGCCGGAACGCGGCCGGTGCGGCAGCTCGCCGTGCCCATGATTTTGCTCAATTTGATGGAAGAAATGCAATCCGCGCATCCTGATCTGGATTTTTCGCGCGAGACGCACCGCCGGGCGAATGAAATATTGCTTCATCTCCAGCCGCAATTAGGCGCGGTTTTAGAAACGGTTGCACCCGACGGCAAGCCCATGCCGGACATTCCCGAAGGCCGGCTCATCAATCCGGGCCACGCTTTGGAGGCATCATGGTTCCTGATTCAGCATAACCGGCGCCGGCAGGATGCCAGTATTCAAGAGGCCGCCCTTCGGATGGTGGATTGGTCGCTGGAGCGCGGATGGGACCGCCGCCACGGAGGCATACTGTACTTCCTGGACGCGCTTGGGAAACCGCCGGTTCAGTTGGAATGGAACCTTAAGCTATGGTGGGTGCATGTTGAAGCAATTTACGCGGTGCTTTGTGCGTATGCGGTAAGCGGTCAACAAAAATACCTGCAACATTTCCAACGGATTACCGATTGGACGTTTGCCCACTTCCCGGACCATAAATATGGCGAGTGGTTCGGCTACCTCGACCGTGCCGGATTGGTCTCCCAACGGCTCAAGGGCGGACCGTATAAGGGATGCTTCCATATCCCGCGGTTTTTGCTCTACTCCATCAAGCTGATTGATCAAATTCTTGCCGCGGATGGAACAGGATTTCCACCAGACGCAGTTTTTAAGACTACCGATAATAATGGCTGAGAGAGGCGCCGAGTAATTCTTCGTCAGGCCGATGAGGGTTCCACGCCATTTCCGCAAACAATGCTGCCCCGACCGAGATATAGTGTTCAAACGCCCCGTCTTCAATCAGGGCTACCATAGTCATGACGGATTTAGAAGCCTCTCTTATTTCCCGATAGAACCGGGCGGCGGCAGGATAGCACCGCATCCATTGACGGTCTTTGACGGCAAGCCATTCGCGTTTTTCTTCAAAACGATGAATGATGAAATTAGAGGAGCGTTCCCCCATGATAAACTGCCCGTGATGCTCAAATTCATCGCCCCAGCTCAGGTTGGAGAATCCCTTGGGGCACATTCCGAATTCGGCGTTGCCCCTGAAGGTGGCCAGGGCCTTTGCATAGTTCAGTGTTCCTTCAAAATTTCCCAGTCCGCACTTGGCCAGATGAGCGTTGGGATCAATGGTCAGAGCGGGAGAATAGGCAAAGGGTGTAACCCCGGCATCTTCCCAGATAATGGCTATGCGGGGATCGAGCGGCTTGAGGTCGGGATAATGGTCAATAATTGACGTGGCATGCAAACCGAATTGGATATAAAGATGAGGATATTTATCTAACAGGGTTCGGCCGATGTCATTTACCAATTCGCAGACTAGCGCAGCTGTGGACTCGCCGCCCTTTTCAACATTCGTATTTTCAGTCAGTGTCTGAAAGTAGATACCGTCAATTTTAAAATGACTATAGTTTTCATCATAGTTATGGATAACGTTTTCTTTGATTTTCTGGCGGTCGGACGAATTAGCAAGGTCGATTTCTTCCAGTCCCCATCCCCAATGAAAGGCGTAGACGACTTTTATCCCGAGCTGGTGAGCATACTCGATAATCTGGGGAGAATTAAGTGGAGGGGCATCATTCCAGATCACCACCATATTCATTTTTAACCGGGCCATGTTATCAAAAAAACGGCGATAGTCAAAAATCACATAGCCCCATGACCATATCCCCCGATTTTCGAATGCAGGCTGTTCGTGGAAATTAAAGGCCGGTATATTGTCAAAACTTCTTTGGCGTTCAGGAGCAATCAAGGGTCCCACATCCCCGCCGACAATCCTGGTGCAAAATTCGGCAACACCATTGGCCACGCCCTTGTTATCATTGCCGCCCACTGCAATCGCCTTATGTTTGGAGTTCCAGGGCGCATCCAGGCATGCGGCCGCAAAGCCTTCCGGTTGAGCAGGAATTTGAAGTATCCGCCGCCGTTGAAAATCGGCAATAAGCGGATTATTGGCGGCCGTGCCGACCGTCAGCACGTGTTCAACGGCCTCTGGTCTAAAACGATCGGCGGATTGAACCTCAATGACATACGGAAGATAATTTTGCGCAATACGCTGTAATTCGTTGACGGCAAAAGCTTCGGGTCCCTCATACGAACCATAAACAATACTCCAGCGCGCGCCGGGAAATCTTCTGGTAGCTAAAGGCATTGCGAATCCCTTCCAAAATTAAGAGCTTACGAGCTTTTCGTGCAAGCTCTAATTACCTGAAATTGGCGAAAAAGGAACTACAATACTATCCGGGTGCTGCATAGCAAGCGCAAAAAAATCCTTACCTTTGGCAAAAGACATGCCATTCTTCTGCTTGAACCAACGATATCTTGATTGAACTTGCATGTTAACCGTTGGATGAATAGAGTGTAATTCTGGACGAGGAGCGGCAGGATCTTGTGGACGGATTTCGGTTTTATGAAAGTCAGGCTGAGAGCTTGGGCAACCATTTTCTGGATTCCTTTTTTTGAAAGCGCTTTATGGAACAGCATCCATATCCCGGTCAACATATTTTAGCCTTCTGCGGCGACACGCTTTCCTTCACCCTGCGTGTTCCGCAGGCGGGGCAGGGGCGCGCCTGGCTGAGGACAAATATCGGCCACGTGGATACGGCCCGTATCGCCATCGTTGCCGAAACTACCCTGCGCCAGAAAAGACTCGCCGAAGACTGGTTTGATATTCCCATGATAAACGCTGACCGGGAAACCTACCGTCTTACCTTGCCCCTCACCGAAGTCGGTCATTTTGAAGCCAAGTCTTTCTTTCTGCCCGAAGGCACAAAAGTTCCGCTATGGCCGCAAGGGGACAATACCTCCATCAATGTTCATCCGGCGGAATATTGTTGCGGCAATAGTTTGTATAATGCCTTTGTGCGGCTGTTCGGACAGGAACAGTTGCAACCCGCGGAAATTGATCCAATTCAGAAAAAATGCTGCCAACATCTTGATGCTCTTGGATATTCAATAATTCCCCGTTCCGGAACATTCCGCGATCTGATCCGGCAATTGGATTTTATCGTGGGAAAACTTAAGTGCCGGATTATAATGCTCTTGCCAATTCATCCGACGCCGACGGTCTACGGCCGGATGGGTGAGTTCGGCAGCCCTTATGCCGCGCTGGATTTCATGGATGTTGATCCCGCGCTGGCGGAGTTTGACCGTAAAGCCACTCCGCTGGGACAGTTTGGCGAACTGGTTGACGCTGTTCATGCCCGCGCCGCAAAACTATTTCTGGATATTGCCATCAACCATACCGGCTGGGCGGCCAAAATCCATTCCATGTATCCCGAATGGCTCGTGCGTGATTCCGCCGGCGCCATCCGCTCTCCGGGCGCGTGGGGCACAACGTGGGCTGACTTGACCGAACTTGATCATAAACGGCCTGAACTGTGGAATTATCTGGCCGAGGTCTTTCTGACCTGGTGCCGGCGGGGTGTTGATGGCTTCCGTTGCGATGCCGGTTACATGATTCCCGTTCCGGCCTGGGAATTTATCGTTGCTTGCGTCCGCCGCGAATTTCCGGACACCATTTTCCTGCTGGAAGGACTCGGCGGAGGCATTGATGCAACGAAATCTCTTCTGAATATTGCCAATCTAAATTGGGCTTACTCGGAACTCTTTCAAAATTACGACCGCGCCCAGATTGAAAATTATCTCTCCTTCGCCTTCCGGGTCTCGGAAAGCGATGGCCTCCTGGTTCATTTTGCGGAGACGCACGACAACAACCGTCTCGCGGCCCGCTCCCCTTCTTATGCACGCCTGCGCACCGCGCTTTCGGCGCTTTGCTCAAGCAACGGCGCCTTCGCATTTGCAAATGGAGTTGAATGGCTGGCCGCAGAAAAAATTGATGTCCATAAAAGAACTTCGCTGAACTGGAACAACCCGGTTAATCAGGTGGATTTCATTGCAAGGCTAAATTGCATTTTAAGCTCCCATTCCGCTTTTTTCAACGGCGGGCGTTTAAAATTGATTCAACGCGGCAAAGGAAACGGCATTGCCCTTCTCCGTCATCATCCGCCGACCGGTAAAAAACTGCTTGTGCTCGTCAATCTGGACGATAAATCCGTTCAGCCGGTCGGCTGGACCGAAGCCGATGCGCAACTGCGCGCCACGCGCTTGACCGACCTCCTGACCGGACGGGAGTTTTCAGTCACGGAAAAGGAAAACACGATTGAACTCGCCCCCGGCGAGGCGCTTTGCCTGACGCCGGATGCCGATGATATGCGCCTTGTCATTTCCGGAAAAAAACATCTGATGGTTGCCTGTGACGAACTCCGGCGCCAAAAGCTCCGCGCAAAAGCGCTGGAGGCGTTTGTGGCCGCCGGCCATATCGGCGATGTTTCCGGAATTAATCCGGACCAACTGGCTGATGAGCTGGCAACTGATCCGTGCTCTTTCTGCCGCGATATAAATCGCCAACATGCCGAGGAAAGGGTCGCAACTTGGAACTGGCCGAACGATGTTCAGCGCGAGGTTATGATTCCACCATCTTATTTCCTCCTGATAAGGGCTTCCGTCCCGTTCCGGGTCCAGCTTTGCAACGGCTTGAATGTTTTGAGCCAGCAGGATGCTATTTGTCAGACTAACGGCGATTATTTCGCGCTTTTCATGCCCCGTCCGGCGGCGGCAGATTTTCTCTCCTGCACTCTTAATTTTTTTGTTTATTCGCCCGAAGGCACAAAGCATGCCGAGGGTCATATTTTGTTCCTGCCGGAGCCAGGGAAAATGCGGGTTAAGCGAATATTCCGGCGCAATGAACTGCTGGACGCCAACCGGCTTTTTCTGGGAACGAACGGCCGCGGCGGCATGCTACGCGCCGCGGTAAAATGGGGAGAATTGCGCAGTAAATATGACGCCCTGCTGGCTGGGAATCTTAATCCCAGCCACCCCGAAGACCGGCGCATAATGCTGACCCGTTGCCGCGTCTGGCTGATCTACCAGAGTTATTCCCAGGATGTCACGATTGACCGCCTGGAGCAGTTTGCCCTCGGCGCAGATCATGCCCACTGGCAATTCCGCGTCCCGTTCGGTTATGGCAAAATGGTTTCAATCGAAATTGAGGCCACCATGCTCCCCGGCCTGAACGCAGTCCGCCTCGGTTTCAAGCGCCTGCATGCGGTTCCACATAAGCACTGTTTAAGCGACACCGAAAACGTCCGCATTATTATTTTTCCCGACCTGGAAGACCGGAATTTCCATGAGGAAACCAAGGCTTTTCTCGGCCCGGAAAAGTCATTCCCGCAGGCGATTCACCCGCAAGCCGACGGTTTCGTGTTTTCCCCTGACCGAAACCGCCAATTAAAAATGACCATTTCAAAAGGCAGTTTCCATTCCGAACCCAAATGGCATTACATGATTCCTCATCCGCTCGAAGCGGAACGTGGTTTGCCGGCATCTTCTGACCTCTTCAGCCCCGGTTATTTCCAGGGCGAACTGAAAGGCGGTGATGAAGTTATCCTTTCGGCGCGGATTGCCACGCCCGAAGAACACGAAGATCCGAATGTATTCGTTTTGAGATCACTCCCCATCGCAAATCTTCCGGCGGAAGAAAATATTTTACACGTCCTGGAAAGCGCGCTGAAACAGTTTATCGTGAAGCGCGAGAACTTGAAAACGGTGATTGCCGGGTACCCGTGGTTCCTTGACTGGGGACGCGACACGCTTATCTTCTGCCGCGGCATGATTTCCGCCGGCTTGGCGGATGATGCACTGAGCATTATCCGTCAATTCGCGTTCTTTGAAGAAGGCGGCACATTGCCCAATATGATTATCGGGAATGACGCTGGCAACCGCGATTGCTCCGATGCTCCGCTCTGGCTTTTCACCGCTTGCGCCGATTTAACCCGCGCCCTGGACAATACAGCCTGGCTCAATGAAAAATGCGGAGAGCGGACAATGATGGAAACGCTCATCTCCATCGCGCAATCCTACCGCAAGGGCACTGCTAACGGCATTGTTTGTGACTCGGAAAGCGGATTGGTTTTCAGTCCGGCCCATTTTACCTGGATGGATACCAATTTCCCGGCCGGTACGCCGCGGGAAGGTTATCCGATTGAAATCCAGGCGCTCTGGTTTGCCGCCTTGAAATTCCTGGCGGAAATAACCGGCGAACAGCAATGGAACGATTTTGCCCGGATTGTCCGGGAATCGGTTTTAAAACTTTATTGGCGCGAAAAGGAAAAATTCTTCGCCGATTGCCTGCATGCTCCGCGTGGCCAGCCGGCCGCGCAGGCCAAAGCCGACGACGCCCTGCGCCCGAACCAGCTTCTGGCGCTCACGCTGGGAATGGTCAATGCCAGCCCTGGCTCGGCCGGGGATGAAAATATTTTTGCCGACACTTTATCAGCATGTGCTGCGCTGCTTGTGCCGGGCGCAATTCGCACCCTGGCCAACCGGCCGGTTGATTATCCATTGCGGATTGAGCGCAACGGAAAATTAATTAACGATCCCAAAAATCCGTACTGGGGCCGGTATGAGGGCGATGAGGACAGCCGGCGCAAACCGTCCTATCACAACGGCACCGCCTGGACATGGCTCTTCCCTTCATTCTGCGAGGCCTGGTTCAGACATTATGGCGCATCCGGCCAGCCAACGGCTCTGGCCATCCTTAACAGCAGCCTGCGCCTTATCAACCGCGGCTGTCTCGGCCAGATTCCTGAAATTTGCGACGGCGATTATCCGCATATTCTCCGGGGATGCGATGCCCAGGCCTGGGGCGTGAGCGAACTCTACCGCGTCTGGAAAGTGTTATGTCCAGAGTAAGATTTTCCAGTCAACGCGTGTTCATCCTGCTGGCTGTAACAGCGCTTGTCCAGTCAACGCTGTCTGCCCAGGAAGAGGATGAAAATATTGTCATTGACCAGGACGCCGGCGAAACCTTGGAGCTGAAAGCGATCAACGTTCTGGCGCAACCGGTTAAGCCGCGTGTTCGTGGCTCCCTGACCATCGGTGCCGGAACAGACCTGGAAAACACACTGAAAAACGGTGGGGGTTACGCCAAGGCGACAAGGGAATCGATGCTTGCCGGCTTGGACGTGCCGATTGCCGAAAAAACAGCCCTGAGCGGATCATTTGAGCGGGAATTCAGCCAGTATAACCTTGACTTGAATCCACCTTCCGTCTCCGAAATCGGTTCCATGCGCCTTTCCATCACCCGCTTCGGCCTGATTGCCCGCCACCAGTTGGGCGCACGGTGGTCTGTCTTTGCCATTGGCGACATGACTTTTTCAACCGAAAATCACGCGTCATGGAGCGACGGCATGACATACGGCGGGCTTGTGGCCATCCGCCAGCAGGTGAACAAATCATTCGCGTGGCAGGTTGGGGTTATCGCGCGAACGCGCCTTGAAGACTCCACGCTCGTTTTGCCCATCCCCGGGATTGACTGGAAAATCAATGATCGCCTGGCGTTGCGTACCGCCCAGGGAGTAACCTTGTCTTATGATTTGATCGGGGACAAGCACTGGCTGTTTGACGCGGGAGTAAATTTGGAAAACCGCATTTACCGCATGGATGGGCGCTCGCAATTGCCCGACGGCATTTTCATTGACCGCTTTATCCCGCTCGTTACCGCCCTTTCGTACCAATTCTGGCGCGGCACATTCATTAAAGTTTCGGTCTCAACACCTTTTTACCGGCAGTATAAGTTTTGCGCAAGCGACGGCACAACGGTAGAATCACTGGACTCAAATTATTTCCCCTCTTTCAATTTTTCCGCCGGCGCGGCATTTTGACACGATCAAAGTTATATTTAACTTGTTCGTTTCCCAAACAGGATTTTTTCCGGCTTGCTTTTTTAATCCTGTTTTAATACTTTCCTGACCGGAGGCTTAGCTCAGTTGGTAGAGCATCTGACTCTTAATCAGAGGGTCGCGGGTTCGAACCCCGCAGCCTCTACCATGAAATCACCCTGATCCTACTGCTCAAAACAAGCATTTCGCCTTGTGTTATCAATGGTTTAACGAGATTAGCCTTTCCAGCGATCTTCGCTTCCGTGTGTTTTCTTGAGCTTGCTTGATTTTGCTCATTTCGGGTTTAGATTAGATACAATTTGATACAGTCCCCGGAATCAGTTGAATTATTTAACCTTGTCGGCGGGTTACTTTGTGATCTTTGCAAGCGTGAAACTTCTGCGGCCTTGGCAAACTGTACGGTTGGAAAAATCATTGGAGCGATAAAAGTGCCCGACGTTTGAGGATCCCAGCCGAAGGCTATGATGACTTGTTTCGGTCGCGGATCATGGCAAGGGCGGCACGGCGGCCGCCTCGGCTCTGGTGCGACGCTAGCCAGGAGCCGGTGGCTCGACCTTCTTTCTCGGAAGGTTGCGTTTGCCGATCCCAAGGTGCTCAAGGAATGACGAGCAGTCCTGATTCGCACCGCCAAAGTGAATGGCACTCTTGAAGAAGAGCGTGACTTCCGCTTTCCGGTCGTCGGGTATCTCAACTGTAATTGATGCGTTAAAAAATTACGGAGTAAAACCAATATTTTGGAGTAACCGGAAAGAAGTTAAAGAGGAATTAGCAGCCTGATGAATAATCCCTTCACCGAATCCGAAATTGAAATCTTCTCTCTTTCCGAACTCAAACAGCTCGGATTTTTCTATATTTCGGGGTCGTCCATTGCACCCGATGTTGTAGCCGCTGGGCAAAAGATGGTAAAACCATGACCGATAAAGAACTATCCGAATAATTAGCAATAATTAGTAATTCTATTAGTAAAAAATTAGTATCCGAGCTCAGATGGGTTCTAATATAATGATAAATCAATTAGAGGTTATTAGATAACCTATTAGAGATTAATAAGAGCGATTCACCCGGCGATGCCGGACTTCGTTATGAAAAAAATTTGTCAAAAAACAGTTGTCATTCCCGACCTGATCCGGCCTTCGCAGCCAAGAGCTTTGCTCCGGCGGAGTAGGCTCGGGAATCCAAGCTCAGGAAAAAATTTCTGGATTCCCGCTTTTGCGGGAATGACAGATGTTGACGGAAGTGTCTGGAGAGGAATAATGACGTCCTTCACCGAATCCGCCATTAGTGCTGAAAGGAGTGGCCTGCGTTGAAAAACAATCTCCCCGCCAAACAGTCAGACTTCCTCCTCTACACCGGAAGCGACGGCAAGGTGAATGTTGAGGTTTTCCTTAAAGACGAAACGGTCTGGCTTACGCAGAAGGCCATGGCCGAGCTCTTTGGAGTTAAGATACCCGCCATCAGTAAGCATCTGGCAAATATCTATGAAACCGGTGAGCTGCAGCAGGAAGCAACTCTTTCCATTCTGGAAACAGTTCAAAAGGAAGGCCAGCGGCAGGTCAGCCGGGATATGGAATTTTATAACCTTGATGCTATTATCGCGGTCGGCTACCGCGTCAACTCCTATCAGGCGACACGCTTCCGTATTTGGGCGACCAAAATTCTCAAAGAATACATTATTAAGGGCTTTGTGCTGGACGATGAGCGGCTGAAACAAGGAAGCAGGATTTTTGGCAAAGATTATTTCGAGGAACTCCTTGAGCGGATCAGGGAAATCAGGGCCAGTGAAAGACGCTTTTATCAAAAAATCGCCGACATTTACGCGCTTTCCGCCGATTATGACAAAAATGCTCCCCAGACAAAGGAGTTCTTTGCGACGGTTCAGAACAAACTTCATTGGGCAATAACGGGGAAAACCGCCGCGGAAATTATTTATGATTCGGCGGACGCAAAAAAGATTTATATGGGTCTGACAAGCTGGAAACAGGCCCCGGAAGGCAAAATACTGAAGTCCGATGTTGCCGTTGCAAAGAATTACCTGAACGAAGCTCATATAAAAGAACTCAATCAAATCATTTCGGCCTATCTTGACCTTGCGGAAAATCGCGCCAAAAGACAGATTGTGACAAAAATGAAAGAATGGGCGAAGTTCCTGCACGGCTTTCTGGAGTTGTCCAATTACCCTATTCTCAAGGATAAAGGCCGTTAACATCAAGCAACACGGGCACTTTATCAGGTTGAGCAATTATTTAAACTTCCTTTCATTTTTTTGCCCTGGCACAAGGAGGCTTCCTTTTTCAAGGGACAGTATGGGAGGAATGCCCACAAGGTCTATATAGAAGTCTTCAAGGCAGAAATCAGCGGCCTTCTCGGTCTTGAGCGACCATATCTCCCCTCTGAATGCGTTCCTGCGGCTTACGACAATTTTGTGCGCTATGTCGCCTATCTTGTCCTGGGTTTCAACCAATTTTCCATTGGGACCGTAAACTGAAACCTTGACTCTTTCTCCACCTAAATCATCTCCTGCGACCTCCACGTAGAAATCAGCGGTATTTTCCGGAACGTAAAAATAGAAAGTCCCCAAGCCGGATTCTCCAAAGAAATGAATAGGTTCGTCCAAAGCCAGCATCTGTGCGGCAACGCCCTGTGGGCCGGTTTTTTCGAGGCCAAACTCAAACCAGCCGCCACTCGGATCAAACTCGATTATTTGCGCTCCAGTTTCTTTTGCGATAAAAGATAGCGCCTGTGACCCCTCCTTGCCTGAAAATTGTGCAATGTTATTCCTCTTGCCCGACGGCGCAAGAAGATGCAGGCTCATCCCTTGCCCATAGTCGCGTAATAGTTTTGTATTGAATGCCACCGCTTCGCCTTCCTTCGCATACACGATAAAAAATGATTTCCCTCTCAAAACAGGCATGGATAGCTTTTTGGCCCGCTTGTAAGCGGCTTCGTCGAGCGGCTTCAGTTTCATACCTATGACGTCTGCCCGCTTGACCCTGTCAACGATCGCCTGCTTTTGCTTGTCAAGCGTCTGTATGGGCTGGTTTATAATATCTTTCCAGAAATCATTACAGACCTTTGTTCTGCCGTTCACGGTTTCCGTGCAATTGCTCATTTTCATGTCTATCATTGAGAATGGCGGATTGTGGCCGAAGCCGCCCATAAATTTATTTCCAATGGCTTTGCAATTCTCAAAGATAAAAGAGATCGGTTCGGTATCCGGGCCAGGAGAAGCTAAAATGAGGCATCCCGCGCCTGAATTGTTCTCGAAGACGCAGTCCTTCACGGTAATACCAAAAAGCCTCTGGTCTTTTTTATTGGGTTCAAAATCAATTCCTGCCTGTGGGTCGGTCCCTTTGGTGTTCTTGATCACGCAGTTCTCAACCAGCAGATTCACAACGCTGATGACACTGATCCCCTGGCGATGATTGTCATCAATCACGCAGTCTTTAATAACGATGTCCTTGCAGTAGTCCATCGGCTCTTCGCAACTTCCGACATAAACCCCGTCACCGCCGCTAGACATGATCGTTAGGCCAAGTATCTTAATATTTTCGCAACTTAGGAGATTGATTGCATGGCGCCACTCGGCGGGAGTGTATTGCGCCTTATCCTGATAATCCTTCTTGTGCATCCGGAGAATCGCATCCTTGCCGGATATCGTGATGTTTTTCTTTCTGCTCGCTGAGAAGAGACTGTCGTTCTGGCCCTTGAAGCCGCCCTTAATTGCCTCAATAACGGCGCCGGGCTCAAGGAATATTTCCTGGTCACTGGCGAGAGCGATTGGGTTCACTATCCACGGCTTGCCCATGTTGGGGATGATGAGTTTATTGACGCCCGAATCTATCGCATCCTGGAGACATTTAGTGGAATCTGTTTCGTTGAAGCCCCACCAGTCAGCGCGCGCTTCCTGAAGCTTGCCTGCCTTTACAAGCCCAAGTTTCTCGGAATTCTCCGGCGCCCCCTGAGCCTGGGCCAGGCTGGCGAACAGCAGTAATCGTATCGTCGCCGCCATGAAATTCCCGGCAAACAATAACCCGATAATGATTATTGACAATCGTTTCATTGACGCCCCCTCCAGTGAAGTACCCCGTGGTAACCTGCCCGCAATGCTACGCATAGTATTGCCGGCGGGGCCACGGGGCATCTTTGCGGAGCTCGGCCAGGGGTTTGACCCCGACTATCCGGACTGCGCGCGACGACCCATCCGCCGAAGCCGAAACCAACGATCTTTTTCATGCCTCATCTCTTGCCTTTTTGACGGCCGCGACGGCCCTTTTCGCCTTGTCCGCTATGACATTCCACTTACGGCAGGAGATTTCGTCGCGCTTCGCCAGCCAAGAGCCGCCGACTGCGATCACCGAGGGGTTTTTCAGGTAGGCCGCAAAATTGTTCTGGTTCAGCCCTCCCAGGGGAATGTACTTCAAGTTCAGGTGAGCGTAGGGGGCCGACATGTTCTCAAGATGCTTCAGACCGCCCATACTCTCCGCCGGGAAAAACTTCAGAATCCTGCATCCAAACCCGAGCGCGGCCTCGATGTCCGACGGCGTGGCGATCCCCGGGGCGAAGGGAAATTTTGCGTCCGCTGCCATTTTGACTATGTTTGGGTTCATGCCGGGAGCCACGCCGAAAGCGGCTCCGGCGCCCATCACCTCCTCAAGCTGTCCGGGAAACAGGATGGTTCCGATGCCGGCGGCCATTTCGGGCGCATTTTTGACAATCGCCTTCAAAGATTCAATTGCGGCGGGCGTCCGCAACGTCAGCTCCATGATGTTTATTCCAGCTTTGAGAAGCGTTTCCGCAAGCGGGACCGCGTCAGCGGCGTTATCCACCACCAGCACCGCCACTATTCCTGTTTTCTGGATTTTTGAAACCAGGGCTTCGGGAAACAATCCCTCGTTCATTTTTTCACTCCTCCTGTCTTGTTCACAAGCGACTTTAATTTAAACTCCTTTGAAACCTGTTTTCCGGCGAGGACATCCTGCTCGCGGAAGGTTGCCATGAGTATCACGCCTTCCTTGTAGCGTTCCCAGTCGTAGATAATCCTTATGACGCCATGTTTGTCCTCCGTCCCGTCCGGGTATGAGACCCCCTCACGCTCGTCCAATAAGAGACCCCCTTTCCAGGTGTGCCCGTCGTCGTCGGAAACAAAGGCAGTCAAGTGGGAGCGTTTGCGCCAAGTGGAGCCGTTGACGAACTGGCCCACGGCCTCAGCCTCAGATATGTCCGCGTGGTTGACAAGGAGAAGATTCCCCGAGGACAGCCTCCTGATGAAGAATCTTGAGTTGGGGCCGCCGAGTTTGGAGTTCTCGCCGGGGGTCCATGTTTTCCCCATGTCCGGGGAAAAACTCTGTCCTATTCCGTAAAGGGTCCTCACAAGCATCCACAGCCTGCGATCATTCAGCTCCACGATCATGTGTTCGTCATAGCATCTGTGCGGAATGTTGGCTCCGCCACGAAGCTGGAAGGTTTTTCCTTTGTCCGCCGATACCGTCATGTTGGAAAAGCGCTCGTCTTTCAACTCCTCAGGTCTTGGAATGCAATATTCCCAGACGGCGGTCGGCAGGGCCCATTCGCCGTTTGCGAGGAACGTCGGTTTGTTCATCATCACGCCGTTGGCAATGCGGACGGGCTCTGAAAACGAGGGGTGGGGGGATTCCGGGGTTTCCGTGAAGGCGGCCCAGACGCCAGCCCTGCCGTCAAAGGTGCCGTAAGACTGCGCCCAGGACCACCAGAAGCGTCCCGCCGGGTCGCGCCAAATTGCCGGGTCGTAGGCCCTCACATTGCCTGGGGGATCCACCACTGCGACAGGCTCCGACCAGGTTTTCCCATTGTCGGGGCTGGTTACAAGCAGGGCAAAATTTTCCGGCCCCTCTGTGACGCCACCGCTGTACCATGTGGCCCACAATCTTCCATTTGGAGTCAACTCGATTCCAGGTATGCCCTGATATCCCCTGGCGGCGGTCATGTGCTTCTTCAGGGGAGCGCAATTGACTTTGATAAGATCGAGAGGATTATCTTTCATAAAACAAATCTTCAATTTAATTTTGCGTTAATTCATAAAGTCCGCGAAAGGCACTCGCATAAAATAAAAGCGGTCGATCGCGTCCAAGGCAAGGCACAGCTCTTTTCTCTCATGGTCGGCGAAACCGTGGGGATAACATATAAATGGAAGTTCGCCAAATTTTTCGTCCGCGTTCACATTGGGAATTTCATCCGGCAGCCTTGCCAGCAGTATTTTTTTGCCCCAGGAGCGGCACGCGTCTCCGCTGACCCAAAGCTCCAAATGCCGCCGCTGCCAGGGAACTGAGTCGGTGTTGTTGACGAGCACGATTTCCCCGTCAATTTTAAACATGACAAACTTTGTTCCTCCGTTGGGAATGGCGGAAGGCTTCGCGTAAGTCCAAGTCGCCCCGTAGTCAAAACTTTCGCTTCGCCACAGGACCCCCGCCCCGCAACAACGGAGAAACATTAGCAAATGTCCTGGCTCAAGCTCCACAAATTCCGGCTCCCACAAATTGGCATCCGTGTGCAGATATCCGCTCAGCGCAAAAGTTCCGCCCTTGTCCGACGAGCGTATCACCCCGGATCGGTAAAACCATTTTCCACCCCAAGGCTCTCCCCATTCACCGAGCGTCTCCAGCCAGTACACGGGAAAGAGCCATGTCCCGTCGCTCAATACCTTGCCCTGCCTAACGGAAAAATTCGGCGGGACACCCCTGGGTGAAACCGGACTGCTCCATGTCTTGCCATTGTCCTCCGTGAAAGTCTGAAGGGCGCGCAACTCCGTGTAGACCGAGGGTGTGTCAAAAGTGTGTATGAAGGCGAAAGGCTTGTCCCCCTCGGTGAACAGCTCCGTCGGCCAGACCGCCCGCCTGAGATGCTTGAACATTATCTCGGGCTTGCTCCACGTCCTTCCGTCGTCGGAGCTTCTGGAAATCAACGCCACATTTTCATTAGAGGGCTCACGCGGCCCGCCCGAATAGATCAGGCACACCAGGGTTCCGTCCGGCATTTTTCTCAACACGGGCTCGCGGCCATAAGTCCATTGTTTATCGGCCTGAAAAATATCCGTTACTGGATAGGCGAACTTGATTTTTTTATCTATGGGCATTTTTCAATTGCCTTACTGGGGAAGTTAATTGCAAAACTCTTTCTTTAAGGTTGAAAAATGTACTGCACTGTCAATATTAAGTCAATATTCCAAAATTCAAAATCCACGCAACCAGCATTTCTTAATTCAATCCGAAACAAAATAATTCAACAAATGCCTGTTTTTATTCGCCTCGCCATCTTGACTCGCCATAGTCCTGCAGTATGCGTTTCGCTTAACTACAGGGCGACGGCGGTTCATCCCGGTAGTATCCACCTTCGCGGAGCTTCGGCGCGACAAGAGCTACAGAGTATATATTCTTCAGCGTTTCATCCGACTTTAAGCCGTTGGCGGGATGGAAGAATGAAAATTTTTTCATCTCTTTTGCCTGATATTACCGTAACAAATGTCCATAGGTCTGTTCAGTCATCTGGGTGGTCGAATGGCCAACCCATCTCATAATCGCGTCTTTTGATGCTCCGCTCATGATCGCATGGCTATTTATTCACAGGAAATCAGTGCAAAGGTTTCGCGTAATAAGGATAGTCGGCATTCGACCGGCCGGGTTTGATATGCTTCCAGCGTTTATACATCCACATCCATTGTTCGGGACTTTTCTCGATTTCCTTCTGAAAGACTGAGGCGATTTTCTGGGTCAGGCTTAAAACCGGGTCAGGCCCCTCGGACGTGGAAGAAACGGTTCTTATCAATGGCCGGGAATAAACAACATAATGCCCGTCCGGTTGCGCGTGGCAAAATATAGGTGTAATGGGCACATTCAAGCGTTCCGCCAGAATGGCCGCGGATGACGACATCGGAATCGGCAGGCCGAAAAAGTCGACAAATATGCCCCCGTCTTTCGGCTTGGTATTCTGGTCAAGCAATAATGCAACGGATTTTCCCTGGCGCAGAGCGTTGAGAACTTTCCGCAGGGCTCCCTGCACGGCAATTATCTCGGCATTGCCCGCCAGCCTGAAGTCGTCAACCAGCGCGTCCACGTCCGGATTTGAAGAAGGCGCGGCAACGGCAAAATGCGCACGACCGGACGCGATCACTGAACGCCCCATCACTTCCCAGTTGCCGAAATGAGCCGTGGCTATCAACGCCGGCGGTGGTGGAAAATAATCTGCAACTGACTGGTCAAGGGTTACATATTTTTCAACCCGTTCCATCGTCTGGCGGGCGAACCAGAAATAATCAAGAAAAACCAGGGCCATGGTTTGAAACGCCTTGAGCGCAATGCATTTTTTTTCGTCAGCCGACTTGCTCTGTCCGAAGGCGATTTCCAAGTTCGTCATGGTAAGCCGCCTTTGACCCGGCACGCAGTAAAAACCGATTACGCCTGCCATACGTGCCAGCGCCAGGATCAGGCGCCTCGGTAAAAACGGCAGGGTGACAAGGCCAAGCCTGGCTAATACCAGCTCCAGCTTTTTACGCATTCTTTTCAGGCTTTTTCGCATAGCTGCTCTTTGTAATGTTATCTCAGAAGATTACAACCTGCGTGGAAAGTCGGCAAGGTTAGCAACTTTTGGCCAAGATGCCAGAAAATGCAGGAATAATGAATGTCCATAAACCCTGATCACGCAACTCCTATATTTTTTCTTGACTTTTTTACGGATAAATCAATAAAGTACAGCCTCAAGTAGAAGGAAGTAGGGCAATGATTTTTAAATTATGAATTATTAGGAGGTGAGATCGACTTAAGTTTGGCGACAAGATTATGATAAACATGAAATTGATTTGATTAAAACAGTTTTTAGGAGTTAAGCAAGATGAATAAAATCATTCCGGTAATATTAGGATTGTTCATTGCGGCCGGCGCCTTGGCAACGCCGATTCAGCAGGATACGTTGGAACTCAGATTGGGCGGAAACATGGATTTTGACAATCCCAACGGCAAGTTTGATTTCCTGTTTGATACGGGCTTGGGCTATTTTGTGCTGGATGATATTGAGGCCGGCGGCCTAATAACATGGGGCTATAGCGGCTCAGAATTCGGGTATGGCGTCGGCGGCTTCACCGAATTTAACCTTGACCTGGATACTTTTATGATGCCGTATGTCGGCCTGAAACTGCAGTATTTCTTCGGTGATTTCTACATCAAGAACTTTATCAACGTTGAATTCACCGGCGGCGCAAAATTCTTCCTGTCGGAAACCGTGGCGATTTACACGGAATTATATTATGACCTTGCCAGCGAGGACGCCTATATCAACGACAGCGAGGCCAAGAATTACGATGTTGGGCTGAAGATGGGTGTCAGGTGCTATTTTTAAGCCTGATAATGTCGGGGCATAATATTTAGGAAGCCTTTTGCCGGGTATCCTGCCATTGCCGCCATATTTCATACATAATCGGAAGCACGGAGAGGATAATAATGGCCGCAATGACGAGTGAGAAATACTGTTTTACTATGGGCAGGTTGCCGAACAGCCGGCCTGCGGTGACAAACAAGCCGACCCACAGGCATCCGCCGGTAACGTTATAAACGGCAAATTCAACATATCGCATGCTTCCCAGCCCGGCCACAAACGGCGCAAAGGTCCGCACAATCGGCACGAAACGCGCCAGAACGATCGTCATCTTGCCGTACTTTGCGTAGAATTTATGAGTCCTGTCCAAGTATTCTTTCCTGATCAATTTACTTCGGATCAATCTTTCCCCGATATAGTAACCAATCGCGTAGTTGGCGGCATCGCCAATAATGGCGGCGGCACTAAGAACGACAAGTAACCACACGCTGTTTAATGAGGTGGTCGCTGACAGAGCGCCGGCGGTAAAAAGCAGCGAATCTCCCGGTAGGAACGGGGTCACGACAAGCCCGGTTTCACAAAAAACAATTAAAAAAAGGACCCCGTATGTCCACAATCCGCAGGCGCTGATGATCTGTCCGAGATACTTGTCAAGATGCAGAAAGTAATCAATAACCTGTTTAATGATTTCCATTTGCCTCCCCGATTCTATGTTCTTATTGTGTTCATCCCGTCATCACAGAAGCGGGCGACAATATAGTGAGCCGCTATTCTTTCGTCAACAAAATTATAAATCTCGTTGTCCAACCGTTAGGTATTGACAAGCGTTGAAAATTATTTAGACTATCGGCATAAATCGGTATAAATATGAAAAGAACATATCATCCATCTGTCAAAAAAAGAAAACGGAAACATGGGTTTAGGGCCCGCATGGCAACCGCCGACGGCCGCAAAGTCCTGGCCCGGCGCCGCAGGAAGGGGCGGGTCAAACTTACGGTTTGAGCCAGAATGCCGCAGAACGCGCAGCGCGTGCGGAAAGGCAAATGCCGCCGGGCTCCGACAATTGAAGTCTTTGCGGAACTTCGCCGACTCGCCCTGGCGACCTTCCTTCGCCCACCGTAGCGGGTTTCGCGAAGGCGGGAGCGCTCCGGCGGAGCAGGGAGTGTGCCGCAGCGGACGAAGGCGAGTTGAGGGGAGGAGTGTCCATTTGGTCCTGCATCAGCCCAACCATCCGGATTATAGATTGTCCCGGCAAAGGCGCTTAAAGTCTTCAAAACTATTGCAAGAGACTTTTGAACAAGGTCGGAGTTTTGCGGGGCGTCTGATGATAATGTGGCTCAGGGAAGGCAATGATGCTTCATTACGGCTGGGAGTCGCGGCCGGCCGGACCATTGGCGGCGCGGTGCAGCGAAATTGCGCGAAAAGGCGTTTGCGTGAGGCATTTCGGCTGAATCGCCATCGTTTGCAAGGAAAATGCGATATCGTCCTTATGGCCCGCGTTAGACTTAACGCGGCTACCTGGGACGAAGTGCAGTCGGAACTGATTCAACTGGCTGGCAAGGCCGGTATTTTAGCGGAGAAGTCAGAATGAAAAGCGGCAAAACTTTATGAGTAAATTATTGATATTCCTGGTCCGGTTGTACCAAATGGCATTTTCGCCTTTTTTTGGCGGGCAATGCCGGTTTTATCCTTCTTGCTCGGCATATTTTATGGAGGCGGTCCGGCAATGGGGCGCATCAAAAGGAACGTTTCTTGGTGTCCGAAGGTTGTGCAAGTGCCATCCTTTTCATCCCGGAGGTTTTGACCCCGTGTCCGGGAAAAAACCGCATTGAATTTTTCCGTCTCTGAATATATTGTTTTCATTCACAAATGAAAAAAAAGGATTTAATCATAATCGCCGTGTTGTTCGGCCTCCTGATGGCATGGCCTTTTGTTTATAAGCGTTGGATTGAACCCCGAGTGGCACCTCCGGTTGCCGGCCAATTGCAGACGAATACGGTTGCCGATTCTGCTGCAAATTCCCTGCCTTCGCCGAAAGTATCGGAACAAGCGGCAATAAAGGAAACCGTAAAAAAAACGGTGTCTGAATCAAAACCGGCCGTTGATCCGGATGAAAACCGTTCCGTCTCCAATGTTCAGGAACAGTTTGTGACCATTACAAATGCCGGATCGTCAGTCGTGATTTCTTCCAGGGGCGGCGGCATTGTCTCGGCAAAGTTCGGCAATTACCGCATGTCGGTCGCAAAAAACAGCGGGCCGGCGGTGATAGATTTTACCAACAGGCCTTCTTTGGCTTATAAGGGGATAAGCGGCATCTCGGCGGCTGATAATTTTTCCATTCTGGGCAGTAAAGGGGAATCCCTCGTCATTGAAGCGGTAAACACGAACGGATTGAAACTTACCCGAACGATAGAACTGAATAATATTAATCAGGTAATTGTGAGCGATCTGTTCACGAACGTCGGCGCCCGGGCTTGTGCCATTCCGAAACACGCCATTCAGCTGGGCGCCATGCAACTGCCGGCGGCTGATTATCGCATGAGCGGCATGGACTACCTTGGCATTGATGTTCTTGCTTCAAGCGGCGGGGAGGGCGTGATTCATTGGGCCGGCAAACTGGCAAAACTTTTTAAAACTTTTAAGAATGAGGAACAGGCGCCATTCCTGCCCAAGACTGTTGACAAGAATGAGGATGTTCCCGTTGACTGGGTTGCCGTTAAAAATAAATTTTTTACCCAGATCCTCGTGCCGGAGGGTGGGGCGGCCGGTTACAGCCTGACGGTGGAACGCGTTACGGTTGACGGTGAGGATCAAAATCCAGCTCTTAAACCGAAAAGCGCTGACGTCAAAAGCGTGGCGGCCTCGGCCGTTATGGCCGAAAAGACGTTAAACAGCGGAGAAGCTTTTTGCCAGACTTTCAAATTGTATCTCGGCCCGAAGAAATATTCAATATTGCGGACTCTTGGCCTGCACCAAGAAGATGTCATGGAATTCGGCATGTGGTCGCCGGTCTGCAAATTCCTGCTGACCGTGCTTAATATGACCTATAATTTCATTCCTAATTACGGCGTGGCGATCATTATTCTGACGATTCTGATCAGAATCATATTCTGGCCGCTGACGCATAAAAGCACGGAAAGCATGAAAAGAATGCAGGAATTGCAGCCGCTAATGAATGAACTCAAGGCGAAGCACAAGGATAGCCCGCGCAAGATGCAGGAAGAAACAATGGCTTTATACCGCAAACATAAAATTAATCCGGTGAGCGGCTGTTTACCAATGCTGATTCAGATTCCGGTTTTCATTGCCCTCTTTATTGTCCTGCGCAGCGCGGTAGAACTACGCTTCGCGCCATTTCTCTGGATCAATGATTTAAGCGCCCCAGAAAGACTTTTGGCGGATATCCTGCCCATCCCTTTGAATATTCTCCCGATTTTTATGGCCGCTACCCAAGCTTGGCAACAGACCTTAATGCCGGCAACTGACCCGAACCAGCAGAAAATGATGCTGTTTTTCATGCCGGTCATGATGCTCGTCATGTTTTATATGATGCCCTCGGCGCTTGTGCTCTACTGGTCGGCTAATCAGTGCATCATGATCGTTCAACAGCTCATTCAAAAGAAGCGTTCGTCGCCGGGTGGCGAAAAAAAATTAATTTAAAGGTTAACTTTCTCGATTTGTCATTCCCGACTTGATCGGGAATCCAGAGAAAGGTAAATCAATCCTGGATTCCCACTTTCCCTGGCCGACGCTCGGGCAGGCGCGGGAATGGCAGAAAGAACAATGGCGAGAGTGTCCTTGTTTTGCCGGCTTCTGTTTTTCCCGTGAAAATTGCCTTACAAAATATTTCCAAATCTTTTGGCGTTTTCAAGGCGGTTGACACCGTTTCTTTTGAAGCCGGCGACGGCGAATGCTTCTTTTTGCTCGGACCTTCGGGTTGCGGCAAAACCACCGTCCTGCGGATTATTGCCGGTTTCTGCGCGCCCGATTCAGGAACAATTCTTTTTGATAAAAGGAAAGTCAACAATTTGGCTGCTCATCTGCGCAACGCGGGCATGGTTTTTCAGAACTATGCGCTCTGGCCCCATTTGACGGTTGAGGAAAATATTTCTTTTGGCCTGACGGTGAAAGCGCACCGTGTCCCGAAAATGGAACGGACAGAACGCGTTCGACAAATGATTGTTCTGTTACATTTGGAGGGTACGGAAAAAAGGATGCCAGGCCAGCTTTCCGGCGGCCAACAGCAGAGAGTGGCGCTGGCACGCGCGCTCATTGTCAAACCGGCGTGTCTTCTGCTGGACGAGCCGCTTTCCAATCTTGACGCCAAACTGCGCATGGAAATGCGCATGGAAATAAAACATGTCATTAAAAAGCTCGGCATTACGGCCGTTTATGTTACCCACGATCAGGCCGAGGCGCTTGCCATGGCCGATCGCTGTGCGGTCATGCGCGCTGGACGGATTGAGCAGATTGGAACGCCGCGCGAATTGTATGAGAGGCCGGCCAACCGGTTTATCGCCGACTTTATGGGTTACGCCAACCTGTTTGATGCGTGCGTTGTCTCCAGCGAATCCGGCTCTTTGCGTCTTTCATCCTCTGCCGGCACATGGATTTCCCAAACCGGTCGGCAGACGTTCCCGGATGGCGCAAAAGTTGCCGTGGCGATCCGGCCGGAAAAAGTACGACTCGGCGAATGGCCAGCGGACATTGCGGTAAAAAATGTTTTTCACGGTCGTTTGAAAGAATCAATTTATCTGGGAGCTGCCGTTGAATACCGGGTGGAATTGAGTTGCGGGCTCACAATCAGCGCGCTTCAAGCCGGCGCTGTGCCCTGCGCCGAGTCGCAGAAACAAGTGTGCATTGGTGTGGATCCGCAAGATGTCATTGTTTTGCCGGAATAACCCGGATATTTCACGAACTGTAATCCGCTCATGAAATATGTGGAATAAGAAGGCTTGACTATCCGGCGCGCGTGATGAAAACTTGCCGCAGTCTTGGTAAAAATTATAAATTGTTTTTGGACATGGACATAAAATCAATTTTCACTCAGTTAACTCAGCGGAAAGCCTCTCTGCCGATCCAGTTTGTTAAATACTCGCTTTCCGGCGTAGTTGCGGTTGCGGTGCATGTCGTCGTGTTTTATATTTTGGCATGGCTGATTGTACCGGCTCTTAAAGAAGATGATATTGTGGTCAGAATCTTAAATCTTTCGGTAATCGCCATAAACGACACAGTTCGGGCGCGTAATGCGATGATAAACAACTGTTTGGCGTTCATCTTTTCCAATTTTGTGGCGTATATTCTGAATGTTTTATGGGTATTTGAATCTGGACGGCACAACCGTTGGATTGAAATTATCATGTTTTACGCCGTCTCCGCCATCAGTGTCGCAATTGGAACCGTGGTTCTTGGATTACTGATAAAATATGTTGGTTCGAGCACAACCCTTGCTTTCGCTGCGGACATCGTGGCGGCGGCGGCGGTCAATTTTGTTGTGCGTAAATATTATATCTTCAAGGGCTGATAGGAAAGGGACCCGCCGCCGCCAAGGCTATGGCGGGCAAGCAGAGGCATTCGCCGCGGCGGACACAAAGTGCAAGAACGAAGAGGATTTATCTAATCCTGAAATTTTTCCTTATCAAAACTTGTCTTCCGCCATTGCCTCACAATTGAAAACGCGGCTTCGCGGCCCGTGTTTTCCGTCTCAAGATGGTGCTGGAGAAAGCTACCGAGAATAATTCCGACGTCCTTTATCTGGCGTTGACTGCAGACAACATTCCGGATTGCATGGATATTCCTGGATGACTGCCAGAATCTGAGCAAAGCCAGACTGTCCGGCGCGATCCGGCCGGATGATTCCCGGTTTTGTCCGGCACATTTGCCGCAAAGCGCTCCCCCGCGCGCCGCCGAAAATGCGATTGAAACAAGCCTGCCATCCGACGCCGGCAAAGCGTCGCCCATGCTTCGCCGAGGCGCGCCGGAGGTTCCCAATGGTTGATGACACTGCAGGCATGCGTCCAGGCGGGGAGCATAACCGAGTGCGCCGAGCAGTTTCAGTTCAAACCAGAATAGACCAATCTCAAGATTCTGCTCCTCGGCAAAGAAGTCCAGAGCCGTCTCAAGCAAGGTGTAAAGATTGTGTTGCGGGGCGTAAAACGGCGCAGTTTTTGCGGCCAGACCGGCAAAATAGGAAGCACAAGCCGTTCCCGGCCAGTAAGACCGGAATGCGGAGCGGGGCTTTAAAGGAGAGCATTCCTTGACGATGTGAAGACCCTGGAATAAGCGCAGATAAAAAAGAAGCTCGCAGGTATAAAAAAAATCGTATTGGCCCAAAAAAATACTGCGCGGTCTTTGCGCGCCTTTAATGATGGTGGCAATCTTGCCGTGATCGGCGGTCAACCAGCTGACAATGTGGGAAGATTCGGAAAAGGGCCAGATATTTAAGGCAATGGCCTGAGTTTTTATGATCATCTGGTTCCAGCCAAAGCAAAAAAATATTTTAAAGTCTAGGAATTTCAAAATTGTACCCGGGGTTGCTGACCCCCGGATCCGCGATCATCGATCGCGGCTACAGTTAAAAGTCGCCCCGAAGCTAAGTGAAGCGCATACTTCAGGGCCTATTTTGATTCAGCCGGTTTATTTTCTGCCGCCGGAGGCGCCGGCGTTTCGGGCAGAGAAGACGTTGGTTCTCCGCGCTTAAGCCAGGCTTCAATATAGTCCAGTAAAGTCTGTTGCGGCACAGCCTCGTTTTTCCACGGACTAGCCGCTCCTCCGGAAATCACCATTTTCAAGGCTGCCGCCACGCTGATGTTCAGATAAATAATTTCAGATCTTGCCATTAGAAGGAGAAACCCGGTGGTTGGATTCGGAGCCGTGGGCACAAATACGCATATCATATCACTATTGCTGTTAGTGCCGGCCTCAATTTTCCGCGAGATTGTTTCCGGTACGTGCGAGGTAACAAAACCGATTGAATAAAGACCAAGCCGCGGGAACTGAACGGCAACCACATCCTTGAAGAGCGTGCTCTGGGAATTCACCAGCGACTCGCTGATCTGGCGGATAGAAGTATAAACGCTGCTGATAACCGGGATGCGTGTCAATATCCAGTCGGCGTAGCGGTATATCTTTTTGCCCACAAAATTGCGGGTCAGCAGGCCAACAAAATAAAGGGCGGCCACAACGACAATGAGCGCCGCAATTCGGAAAAGGGGCGCATACTTGGTCGCAAGCCATGGGGTCGGAACGACGTGATTACTAACGAAAGTGATGACCAGGTCAACAATCCACAATGTGCCGACCAGCGGAGCCAGGAGAAAGAGCCCGATCAGAATGTTTGTGCGAAACCCAACTATGATTTTTTTTCCAAAAGCATTCACGTAATTACCTCTCTTAATAGCTAATCATAAATGCAAACGGCAAAATGCGCAATGATTTTTGGCGGAGCATTTCCTCATGTCAGGAATACCTTTTCCGTGCCAGACCAAACAGATTCGGCAATAAATTTGTTTTTGCCGCCTTTTTCAGCCAGAACAGTTCGCGCCGGCGCATTTTTTTTCTTTCTTTGATTGTGCGGTCGTCATGGCCGGCGAGATGATCGCACCCATGGGCAAGATATAAGGCAAATTCATGCTCCATGCCGCGTCTCTTTTTTCCCTCCAGGCAGGCCCGTTCCACGTTCACCACGATCTCCGCCGTTCGGCGCTTGCCATCAACTGGCTGGGGTTGGGAGGAAAAGCTGATGACGTCGGTGACGCAATCAACGTCAAAAAATTGCCGTTTGATTTTCCGGATACCATCATCATCCGCAAGTAACAATGACATTTCCGCCCAGCCATTGTTTCCGCCGTCCGGCGCGGCTTTTGACATAAAGAAATTCAAAACCGCTTTTATTTTGGACTTGTTCGGCTTACAAATGCTCTGGCGGTTTATGATGTGAACAATCATTTCGGGCGTCATTAACCATGAAGAACTTGAAGGATTATCTTTTTAACCAGAACCTTCATGAACTTCATGTTCTTTATGGTGAGGTCAGATTCATGCCGAAGCAAGATATTTGTTGATTGTCCGGGCAAGGGTTTGATAAGTATTTCTTCTGTGGGTCGGGTCGCGGTCAAGCGTCGTTATGCGGAATCCCGGATAAGGCGACGAAAAATCACTCGCCGACACAACGCATATTCCCGTGGAAGCCAGCGTATAATAGGCAAACCGCTTATCCAACGGGAAATTGGCCGGCGCAGTAAGTTTCCGGATAATGTCAGCGGCGCGCGCGTTTCCAATCGGCAGATGCTGTCGCCGGTTCAGCAATCCATCTTCAAAAAGCGCCATCATATAAAAAGCCCCCTGGATCGGGCGAATCTTAAGGCCAGGGACCGCTCCCAGAATATCAGCTGTTTCGTTGCTGATTTGTTCCAATTCAGACGTGTATTTTTTCAGCCATTGGGTATAGTTGGGGTTATCATAAATCAAAGGTGCGGCCGCCTGCGGCAATGCCGCGGCGCAAACTTCCAGCATCAATGGCTTCTTCAGGCTTTCAAAATACATCTGAAAATCTTTGTCCAATCCGATATTGTGGAATTCAATCCAGCCGCAGCGTCCTCCCGGCCAGGGAATATCTTTTGACAAGCCGCGCATGACAATAAGTGGGACGCGGCCCGCCGCCAGTTCGGTCAGGTGAACATATTTTGTCTTATTAAAAACCAGCCGGAAATAAACTTCATCGGAAATGAGCATCAGCCGGTAACGTTTGGCCAGCCGAACAACATGTTCTAGGACTGATTCGCTGTAAACCGCACCGGTCGGGTTATTGGGATTGATCAGCAAAATTCCGGCAATTTCCGGATGCTTTTTGATCTGGCTTTCAAGGTGTTCAAGATCGGGCGCCCAGCCCGTTTCAGGATTTGACCGGTAACCGAAGGATTTCCCTCCGGCGGCAAATTTCTCATTGGATATGTGGGCGGGATAGCCGGGGTGGGGCTGGATAATACGGGTGCCGGGTTTCAAAGTGCGGTAAAGCAGACTAATCGCGGCACCGAGTCCGTTGGTAAAGAAAACATGCTCGCAGTCAAGGCGGCTGGAAGGACAAAGTTTTTTTGAACATTCGGCAACCCATTGCCGGCTTTTCAGTATCCCTCTTGAATGGGCGTAACCGAAAATGCCGTTATTGTTTATAATCAGGTCTGCCAGTATTTCTTTGATGAAATAGGGCACTTCCCATCCCTTGGCCACCGGGTCCCCGATGTTTTCGCCGATAAATTTGAAGTCAGGGTCGGCTTCGCCGAGTTTTTGGGCCAGTTCAACAACCTCCCTGATGCCGTATTGCAGGAGCGCTGTTTTAGGATTGAATATTTTCTTCCGCATTGATGTTGTGCTTTCTGATTTTCTCTCACCCGCCTGCGCCAGCCTGCCCGAGCGTCGGCCAGGGAGCGCTTTGGCGAGGCAAACCCGCTCTCTTTTTGTCATTCCCGCGGAGGCGGGAATCCAGTTCTGAGTTTTTCTGGATTCCCGATCAATCCCCGCTTTCGCGGGGACATGTCGGGAATGACAGCCATGCTAAAAGATGTGATAAACAGGAATATTTTTCCTCTTTCTCTCTTAAGTCAAAGCATTCTTAAGCTGCCGCCAGAGCGTATCCAGCGGCTGGGGAATGATTTTGACATCCCCCAGCACCGGCATAAAATTCGTGTCACCTTCCCAGCGCGGGACAATATGCAGGTGAACATGATCTTTCAATCCGGCTCCTGCCGCCGTGCCGATATTTAAGCCCAAATTAAATCCATCCGGATGCAGGCTTTTACGGAGCGCCTTGCAGGCGGTTGAAGCCAATTGCATCATTTCGCTCATTTCCTCAGCGTTCAGCGATTCAAGATTATCAGCATGTTTATAGGGGGCGACCATCAGATGACCGTTATTATAGGGATACCGGTTCAAGAGAAGACAGCAATATTTGCCCCTTTTCAGGATTAAATGGCGTTTATCCTGCTTGCTTTTAAAAATATCGCATAAAAAACAGCCTTTTTCCCGCGACTTCAAAATATATTCCATCCGCCAAGGCGCCCAGATTCTTTTCATGTTTATTCCATCGCTATTGAACGTTTCATTGAGAGAAGATATACTATGCTTGGTTGCATTCTGCAAGAAATAATGCCGTTAGTATTATTTGACGATCAACAGCAGGCTTGCATGCGACCATTATTTCCTTAAGATTATCTTTATAGCAATGAACACATCTGCTAAAGCTAAACCGAAACAAATTTATATTTTCAGCGGCGAGGACGAGTATCATCTGGTCCAGGATGCCAAAAACCTCGTTAATAAGCTGATACTGCCGGAGGAACAGACCCTCGGCCTGGAAATAATTGAAGGCAAGGCCAGAATTATAGAAGAGGCGGTTGCATGTATTGCCAAGTGCATTGAAGCCGTTCGCGCGCCGGGATTCATGGGGGCACGCAAGGCGATCTGGCTGCGCGGCGCCAATTTCCTTGACCGTAGCATTATTGCCCGCTCAAATGATGTGACCGGGATTCTTGATTCTCTTACCAAACTATTCAAAACCGGCTTGCCAAGCGCCTCGCATGGTTTGCCGGCTGGAAACATCTTCGTTGTAACTGCCAATGCAGTTGACAAGGCATCAGTTTTTTTTAAGGCATGTCAAGCCAAAGGGGAAATATACCAGCAAGCGGCATTAAAGCCCTGGGAAAAGGACAAGGCGGCCGCCGCCTTCACCCGGTCAGTTTTGCAGAATAACAAGTTGAAGGTGACACCAGACGTTGTCGCCGCAATTGTTGAACTGGCCGGAACTGACAGCCGACAGTTATTGCAGGAAGTAAACAAGCTGGCGCTCTTTATTTATCCCCGGCAGCAGCCAAGCGCGGACGACGTGTTTGCGATCGTTTCGGCTTCACGGGAAAGCAATTCATTTAGTTTGGCCGATGCGGCCGGTACCCGGAATCTGCCGAAAGCGATTGCGATTTTGCGTCAGTTGCTTTTTCAAAAGGAAAGCGAAATCGGGCTGGTAATGGGGTTGGAATCGCGTTTCCGTTACCTCTTGATTTTGCGTGAGATGACCTCCGAAAAAGTATCATCCGACGAAAGACGCGCCCTGGAGCCTTTGCTGGCCACTGAAAAGGGACGCCCGCCGCAGGGATACTACCTGGATAAGCTTGTAGAGCAGGCGAAATTATTTTCCCGTCAGGAGTTGGAATCAGCCCGTGAGGCAATCCTTGAAACGCGCCTTAAGCTTGTTTCCTCAACCGGCCTGGAAGAAATATTGCTTGAAAAGTTGCTGGTGAAATTGTGCCGTCATAAGAAGCAACCAATAAGCCGTTGATAAAGGCTATTGCCTGATCTGACAATGTGCCGCAAGAGATATTGTCTCGGCAGGCAGTTTGTTGTATCTTTCTGCATATCCGGGCCCGTAGCTCAGTTGGTCAGAGCAGGGGACTCATAATTCCAACCGGCCATTTATGCTCATTTCATCCCGAGTCATCCCGAGTAATCAACTCAGTGATATTCAACGCTTTCCACAGAACCGGACTTCATCCTGAGTAATCCCGAATGCGCTCAATTTTCATCACCGGGTTACAACTCTGGGTTGCAAGTTAGGTTAGGAAGCTGGCGGCACAGGTCATTGTCCGTCAGTAGCAGATACAGTACATTGGCTGGTTCTGATCTTTCTACTTCTTCATCTCCGCAGGGTAAGGTTCCCCAACTCCCTGCACAAAAATCAAGAGCAAGCTGAAGCGCTGCTTTTCGCCTTGCAGGGCTGAAACCTCGATATTGATGGGTATGACCACGGGAGTCGTCACTGGCTCTTTGAGAATAACGCGATCACACTGGAAGTAGGCACCAGGATCGACGACGTGTTCGCAGTCAACATAATAGCGCTCAGACAAGTCGTCTGAACTGAACCCTTTTGTCGTCGGTGTCACACTCGCTACTCTTTTCCATACCCCGCCGACCTCGACGTTCCGACCCTGAGGGAAAAATATGGCAACTGAAAGCTTGTCTGCCGGTAAGTTGCCCGTGTTTCGCACGGTTACTGTCAAGAGCTGCTCGGTGTTAGTAGTCGGAATCACGAGGTTCGCCTGAATAATCTTGCGGGGGCCGGTAGTCGAGGCAAACTCGCTTTGGGAGGTATTTGTTATTGCCATGTTGTTAAGCAAGAGGCTGAATTGAGGTTTGCGTTTCGATTGGTCAAAATCCTGCTGCAAAACGCGAAGCTCTTTTCTGGCGAGTCCCAATTCTCTGGTTTCTTGGGATGGCACGAAGTAGCGCCAGACTTCCGAGAGAGCAAGGCTGATGATCGCACCCAAGAGGAGCGAGGCCAACATAGGCACCTTTGGTTGATGTCCCCAGCAGTATTTCGATCCGCTAACTGGAGGCCGTTTGCATTGGTCTAGTGTCGACGTCACAAAAGCTTGGCACTGCTTCTTCATCCCGTGATTCAACCATTGATTAACATGTAAATTCGCCCTGATAGTATGATGTTGGCATGGTTTCCTGCCTACCGGCAGACAAGTCGAACATTTTGGCCCGATTCCAATATTAAAACATTATGCCTTGATAATAAAACCTTCATTCTACTTTCTTGCCCGAATTGAACCTGACGAGTTTGTTCCACATTATTGAACCGTCGGGAGCACAGTATTCCTTTGAGAATGCAAGTGTGAACTTATTGATGACTTTGTCGTATTCAACAAGAAACTGCTCATTCTTTTCTTTGGCCTTGTGGCCGAGAGGTTCAATTATTTCCATATAAAGATTCTTGTTGCCGGAGATAAATTCCCAAAATCGTTGTCCACAAAGTTTCAAATAGTCGCCCTTGTCCGGGTTGTCATCCTTACCGTAACAACAACCGTTTACGGCGACTGTTCTGATGCCTTTTGAATTACTTCCTCGTATTCTTTTTGCCCGTTTGAAATCGTCCTTCATTCGCGCGATTTGACGGCTATTACCCCAGTTTGGCCCCGATTTGATGGAAACCAGATAGGATGTTCCTTTACTTTCAAATTCCAAGTCTATCCCTTCCGCCGCTGATTTTTTTCCTCCATAAATATGTCCGCAAATGAATATTGCAAGTTCTTCCAGAAACCCGCCGAAAATACCTTCTTCCTGGGATGATAGATGCGCGTCAAGAATGGTTTTCACCAAGTCATGAGCGGTATTTTGATTTTTAGCTTTGAACAAGTAGGGATTCTTTCGGGACAGGATTTTATTCAGTTGAAGGGCGAGCAAGTTTTCAAGCCGTCGCTTATGAAACTGTCGAATGTTCAACTCGATGAAACGGATGAGCTCTTTTTTGGATACATTAACCATATTTTACTTTCCCCTCCAATAACATCATTTCAGTTTGACCGATCTTCTCTCTGGCAAGATCAGCATATTCCGGCAGTGTGTCTATTCCAACTGAATTCCTGCCAAGTTTCTGAGCCACTTTGCATGTTGTTCCACTACCGACAAAAGGGTCAAGAACCCAGTCCCCGTCTTTCGTAAATAGTTTAATAAACCACTCGGGAAGCGCGCGCGGGAATGTCGCGCTGTGATTTTGATTGTCCGTTTCCGTGGCAAGATGCAGAACATTTGAAGGATATGCCTTGTCCCTTCCAATCCAATTGGCAATATTCTTTCCAAATCCGCTTCCAACTTGGGAGTCGAACCGAATCACATCGTTTTTTCCAAGATGCTTCAATCGAGTTTCTGCCCATTTACCCATAGGTACCATGACGTTTTCTTGAAACATCTGAAATTGTTTTGACTTATTGAACTGCAAACATCTTTCCCATGCGTCTCTAAATCTATTTGGCCATTTACCGGGATGGCAATTCCGCTTGTGCCAAATGAATTCCTCTGTCCACAACCACCCCTGTTCGCGCAAAGCAAGAATGAGCTCTATGACGTAGGTATGTCTCTCGCCGTCAACAACCTTTTCTTTTATGTTTAGGATAAACGTTCCAGTAGGCTTTAGAACCCGAAGAAATTGCTCGCTCCTTGAAAGAAACCAATTAACATATTCTCCGGGTTTGATGCCTCCATAAGTTTTAAGTCTACAATCAGCGTATGGCGGGGAAGTGACTATCAAATCAAAAAAATTGTCCGGATAGTCCAGGAGGACTTCAGCACAATCTCCGCACTTAATTATGCTTTCAAGAGTTTTCATAAATTTCTTATACCACAAACCACCATCTCTTTCAATATGTTTTTCATTTTTCACTTCTCATCCAGAACTTATTTGACTGAATTTTTAGACAATAAGCCTTCAAGCAACCCCATCCGTCAGCGGCTTGCGCCGCTGACGGACGTGGACCCCTTTCGTATCGTCAAATATAATGACTGTCCTACGAACGGCGATAGGCCCCAATTCCTACTGCACTGGCATGGACGGCATGAACCGCCAGCGCCATTGCCGCATGGGATATCCTAAGATAGCCTTCGCTCCATCCTCTATACTCCGTCGCATTCAAGGCAGAGGTGAGGTAGCAAGCCGCGCCGCGCGACCCATCATACAGGCGGACTCGGCACGTTCCCTTTGGATTTTCAGGGTTCTTCGTGCCTACCAGATAACACCAACGATTTATCGCCGCCATTCTCATGCTAATTCCTGTATGGAGCAAGCCACCTATCAAACAATGAAAATGCCGATGATCCGGGCTTACGCCTGACTCGATTCTTAACGCCCAAGGTAACCGTGGAAAACATACTGAATTTTGCCTTGCAAGCCATCTCAAGAGCGCGAAGCATTTTTTTGTCAGATAAATATCCGACGCATCGCGACGCTTTACTGTGCAAGAAACAAACCAGTCCCACTTGACCCGCTCAAGAATCACAAGATCAACAGCACTCATATCTTAACCTCCAACATTTCTAATTTTCTGAACTCTTAACTTTTAGCTTTAATAATCTTTACGCTTCCCGAATCAGGAAACACGAAAGACTTTGAGCCTTGGGACGAAACAATACGCCCGGTAAATTCAACAAACTCATCTTTCTTGGCATTTGTTGAATCACCCGGAATATCAATGAACTGCACACTGACAGAACCGTCGGGCGCCTCGTCCAACAAGGTAACTTTCTCTTTTTGTTGACCTTTCTTATCAACATAACTTTCGCGTTTAATCACTTTTCCTATGAATCTCATTTTACACCCCCTTTCTTTACAATTTAATTTCCGCCGAAGTTTCGCGCAAAAATCTTTCAATTTCCCATACGGGATAAATCGGACGCCGCGTTGCCCTTGATGGCCGGATTAAACCGCGCCTGGTGAGGCGGTCTATCGTAACAGGAGCAACGCCTATGGCTTCCGCAGTCTCAGTACGGGTCAACGCCAATTTCGGCGGCTTATTGAAATTGAGATTTATTTCTTTTTGCATGCCTTCACACTACTACATGTAACGGCATACAAAAAAGGGAGAGAGAGGCCTATATCGGTATCACCTTTTCTTGCGGGGTCTTCCGCGGTGGGTCAGCACAATCCCGAAACGACGGCAAATTCCTTTGACTCGGTCCAAATTACCTACTTGCGTTTCACCGATCAAGCTGCATAGCCACGTGTGCAACACGGGTACGGCTCGAATCTTCTTTATAATAAACGGCCAATAGATCGTCATTAAAACGTAAATTGTCGTCGTTGACGACATCTTCTCATATCGAGGCCGGTCCTGTTCGGTGTAGATTTCCGTATTCATCGCTCGTGAATACGCATCAAAAAAATCTACTTGTTCTTCAAATGTTTGTTCGCTGGCAAGCCTAAGCGCTGATTTTATTGCCTTCTCCTTGCGGACCAGCATCTTTTCAATCTGGGTTAAGTTCTTTTCAATAACGGGTCGCAATCTTTCGCTTTCGGCAACTAATCTGCTATACGCTTTCGCACTGAGTTTTTTTTGTAATTCTTCGTCCATCCGTCAAAAGCTTGCGTCATTTTTTCATATTGTTTTTCGAGACCATTTTTGCCTTTCAACAAAGCCTGTTGATGTCCCAATATAGCCCCGGTAAAACGAACACCTGATTCTTTATAGTCATCCGGCTTCGCTTTCGGAAACATCAGCTTCGTCAGCTCAAGCCAGATACGCGGCACCCAACCGGGCGCTCCTTTAAGCAAGAATTCTCCAGTCATATTTTCTGAGGCTTCCAAATCCAGTACAATTTTACTCGCCCATTTCGGCCAATTTTCGGGCAAATCATTTTTTATTTCGTTATTCATGGCTTCACTTCAGACAAATTATCACCGGCAACGGCAAACGTCATTTTCCGCGCCATGGCCGCGCTGTGTTCATCGCGCAAGTGTCCATAAGTCATGGCTACCAGCAGGCCGCCGTCCTTATGACCCAGCCACCCGGCAATCGCTTTGAAGTCAATCCCGGCTTCAATGGCATTGCTACAAAAGAAATGCCGGAGGTGATGATGGGTAAAATGGGGGAGTCCGGCATTCCGGCATGCGCTTGTTATTGCCGTTTTTGCATTTTGAATGGAAAATATCCGGTCGGAATGTTTTGGCGTTTGTGGCAGTGAATTCCGCAGTTTCAACAAGAATTTCTCCAATGACGGGAATAGCGGCACGGTCCGAACTTCATTGTTCTTGGTTCCGAACTCTCCGCCCGTTACCGTAAACTGTTTCAAATCAAAATTCACGTCTTCCCACGTCATTTCTACGGCTTCTCCGAGACGACAACCGCTATACGCCAAGAATTCACAAAGGATTGCCGCTTCATGAGCAGTGGCTTTCAGATTTCGGATTGCCTCTATCAAAGCTTTGAATTGCTCTTTTGTCGGGATGACAACCTTATGTTTTGGTTGTTTCCGGCGTTTGATGATCCTGGCCGGGTTATCCATAATCAGGCCGTCCCGCATAGCATAATCCAGAATGCGGATAAAAGTTTGCCGCTCATAATTGAATGTCCGCGCCGAGGCCTCTTTGCTTCTTGCCGTTGCCCATTTTTCAACATCCGCCTTTGTAATTTTACGGACTGTTATTCCCCCGAAAAATTTGCTTAATGATTTTACAATCTTAACCTGCCTTGAATGCGACGAGGTTTTCATTGAGGCGACAACAACCTGCAGCCATTGTTTCCCTATATCCGCAAAAGTAATCTTTGCATTTTTACTTCCGCTAAGCTTTGATGCCTTTTCCTGCAATTCTGAGAGACGGCGTCCGGCAAGCGCGCGGTCCGTTGTTTTCAAAGACCGCTTTATTTGCTTGCCAGTGCGTTTTAGAATGGCATAGTATATTCTGGATTTTGCGGAGCGATAGAGACAATGGCCGACTCTTTCAAGAGTTTGATTGGTTGTAACCGCATTGATAGTTTTCATGCTGGTTATTGTAGGGGTTACAACTTCGGGTTGCAAGTAAAAAATTACAAATTATTTTTATCGCATAAAACAACGATTTTAAAGGGGTTTTTAACTCGCGGGCCCGTAGCTCAGTTGGTCAGAGCAGGGGACTCATAATCCTCTGGTCGTAGGTTCAAATCCTACCGGGCCCACTCCCTTTTTTAGGAAAATGGAAACAACAGGAAAATGAAAACAGCTTGACAATGGCGCCGAGAACAAGTCAAATAAATCACCATTGACATAAGAAAATGAATTTTTAAAGTATTGATGGCACAGAAAAAATTAAGAAGAAATTCATAAGGCAGAAAAATGGCTTTTTTATTAGGCATGTCCGGGACAGTCAAGGGTCAAAAGTTTGATCTTAATAAGGATCGGACTACAATCGGGCGCGCGGCCAACAATGATATCATTATACAGGATGAAGCCGTTTCTTCCCAGCATTGTTACATATCGCGGCGGGCAGACCGTTTTGTATTGCATGATCTCAATTCCACCAATGGAACCACGCTTAATTTACAGCCGGTTTTAACCGAAGCCCCCCTGCAGAGCAAGCAGGTTATCCAGGTGGGGGCCTCGGAGCTTATGTTTGAAAGCGAGACAGAAGAGAATGTTACATCATCAATAATGCCGGTAACCGAAGTCGTCGTTGAAAATGCGCCCTCAGTTTCAGTGCCGAAATCATTTTCAAGCGTTTCACCATTCGGCGCGCGCTATAAAAGCCGAAAGGGATTATGGCTTACCCTGGTACTGATATTTGGAATTATAGCCCTGGTTGGCATAGTGTATTTTTTTGTTGTGTTGATGAAATTGAAGTAAGAAAGCATCATTGAAAGGTCGAAGGTCAAATGTCTCAAGTCAAATGTCTCAACCTGCGACCTCTTGTCTTTTCCCTGTGACCTGCGGCCTTCGACTTGTGACCAGCAGGCTTTCCTTTACCCTGATTGAACTGCTTGTTGCGGCGGCCATTGCCGGATTATTACTGGCCGTGGTCTTTGCAGTCTATGGCTCCATATTGAACACGGTTGTGCTTCAAAACCGATGGCGGGATAAGATAATGCCGGGCGCCGACGCGCTTGATTTTATTGTCCGGGATCTTGCCTGCGCCGTAATCCCTTTTGGCGTCACCAACCGGCCGTTTACCGCCGCATCTGCCGAAAAATCAGAAGAGGGTTTCAAAATGATTTTTTACAGCTCTTTTCCGACAGCATCATCAAACGATTTGCGTGGTTATTCAATAGGGCAGGTCGTTTATTCTCTGCGGGGCGCCGGAGGAACGGATGAGTTTGTCCTGGTGCGGGAAAGCAATCCTTTCCGTATTCCTTCGCGCAATGTGCTGTCTTCCGGTTTGGAAAAATGGCGGGGAATAAAAAAAGTGGATATTAGTTTTTTTGACGGGTCATCATGGACGAATCAGTGGGGATACGGAAAGAATACCAATGCTCTTCCGCAGGCCGCGCGGATCAGATTGGTCACCGGGCAAAATGATCAGCGTCAAATCGGCACAGAGGTATTTATCAATGCCGACAAACAGGTTGTCCCGGAAAAATCAAAGTAAAGAATCCTGGCTTATTCAGCTTGAGCCTTTTCAGGGGTGGTTTTACTTCCGGCGCCGCGACCGATTTCCGTTTTCAATCGCTTGATCGCGCTCTGCATCTGTTTATCATCGGATTCTTTTGCCAGCTCGCTTGCTTTATTGAATGATTCCTGCGCTATTGTATTTTCGCCGCAAATGAAAAGACTCCGTGCCGCGCGATAATAACGGTTAACCGCCTCGGGGCGCCTGTTTGCGGCTTCATAAGCGCCGCCGGCGCTCTGAAGCGCACCGGCCATATCTGAGTAATGTTGAGCCTTTTGATAAAGCACGGCGGCATTATCAAAGCAGACGGCCGCCTCGGCGGGCCGTTTTTCAATAAGCAAAGCGCGGCCGCGTGCATTGGCGGCTTTAGCCTGTACGACAGAATCGGAAGATTTCAGCAAATTAGGGTCTAGTTTATCCAATTCTTTTAAAGCCGACTTGCCGTCGTTTTTGTCGCAGGCCAATTCAGCGAGGAACACCTTAAGTTGAAGGCTGGCAATGCAGCTCTTTTGACCATGCGCCGCGCGTGGTAAATTGTTAAGCGTGTCAATTCCGGACTTGGCAGCCGCCAACGCTTCATTGGTTTGGGCAAGACGGCGGAGAATTTCAGTCCTCAGCAGAACGGCTTCCGGGAAATAAGTCCCGGCTTTGGAAGATTCAAATTCCGCTTCATCCAGTAGTTCCAGCGCCTCGGGGTATTTTTGCATTTGAGCCCGGCAGGCTGCCAGGTTGTAAGCCAGCCTTGAGATTTCGCGCGGCTGATCGGCAAAACGGGCGCGGTTCAACGCCTTCTGATAGAACACGGAAGCGCTCTCCATGGAACCGGCGGCATAGGCGCTTTTGGCGGCGGCGGCATTCCGATCCATTTCGGCATCGGGACGATAAGCGATGCGCGGCGATCCGCAACCGGCGGTAAATAACAAAACGGCGGAAAAAAGGATTAAATATACGGATAGACATTTTAACGGTTGCCCGGTGCTAGACGAAGTTGTAGTTGGGGGCGGTGACCCCGAACCGGCCTCACCGAGGCCGGCTACAGTTTTCAGTTGCCGAAGGGCTGATTTATTCATTTTGATTCTCCCGGATTTGCTTCCCGCTTTTCAGGCAGGATGATTGAAGCGGGCGAAACTATCTGACTGTTGTCGGACGGCTCAACGTATTTCCGTAAAAGCCAATGCCGTTGGAGGGCTTCAAGTGTTACCTGGGCGGAACGCATGGTGTCCTGCGCCTGAAGGAGCATGGCGGGCAGATTATTGCGCAGAACATTTTCGCCTTCTTTTAAAGTGCTTTTTGCCTGCGCGGCAAGGGGCGCAATCTCGTCAAGGACAACTTTTGTTTGTTTTAAGATGGGAATAGTATTAGTGTGCAGATCGTCAATCAACCGCGTGGCCTGTTCAATAATTTGAGTATCCTTGATGCATTTAATCATACTGCCGTCGGGCATTATGGGATCACTCATATTACCGGAAGATATATCAATGTATGCGTCTCCGGTAATAATCAGGGCCTTTTTTACGATGGCCCTGGAATTAATCCGCACAAACGGATGAAAAGATTCCTTGATAATCAGGGTTGCCGATAAAATGCCGTCGCTGGAAGGCACGATCGAAGAGATCGTGCCGGCCACTGCGTCGCGGATACGGACATCCGAACCTTTTTGCAGACCGAAAGATCCTTCTTCCGTGGCAAATTTGGTATGGAGTTTGAATTTAGACTCAAAAAATCCCTGGGCCCGTCCGGCCAGGAAAATCCCTACGATTAATAAAACAATGGCGCCTAAAACAAACGCGCCTACAATTTCGTTGACAAACCGGAATTTAAAAGGCTGATTCATATTTGTTTATCCTCCACCAATATCATTTCCGTGCCCCGCATGCGATAACGAATTTCATTTGTCCAGATTGAGGTGTTCCAGACCGCATCCCGGTCGGTCTGCCAGATTGCCGCCGCGCCGCGCTTTAACGCGGTCTGAACAGCGTCAATTAATTTCGGCAGATTATCGTCCGGCACACCCGCCTCAGGCCGCTCAAGCAGTAATAATAAAGGTTTTCCGATCAGTGCCCGGACCCATTCCGCCATTCTCAGTTCGCGTTTTGACACAAATACCGGGCGTTGACGTGGCACCTCCGGCAGACCGAAATATTTTGCGAGCGAATCCGCCTCGGCAATGATATCGTGCTCGGGCCTTTCGGTGTGGTGTCGCTGGGATAAAGTTACGTTTTCGCTCACATTGAGATTGCTGATCCAGCTGTTTTTCTCAAACACCCGTCCAATCCGCGCGCGGGCATTCAGTTCTACAAGCGGCTCTAATGAATTCCACGCCTTGCCATGCCAGCGGATAAATCCGGTCTTCGGGGTAATGAGCCCTTCGGCCGCGTCGGCAACGGGGAGATATTCGTTTCCGGCTTCAACTTTGATAAGTAAAAGACATCCGTGCGGGAGTTTGAATGTCAGAGAGCGCATTTCAGCCTGTCCGCGCACCACGCCCGGCACAATGACATTTGAAAATTCAAGGATGTTTGATGGTTCAGTCATAAATTAATGCACAGGTTGTTTAGGTTGTAGGCTGAAGGGTAATAATAACCATTCATGTTCATAGTTTCTGACCTAACAGTCTTCAGCCTTCAGTCTATCTACCTGATCTTTCATGAATAAGTAAGAATTGAAACAATGACCGACAAAATAAACAGCGCGGCGATTGAACCGACAACGGCGCGTGTTGCGGCCTGCGGCACTTCCGTAATCGCCTCGCCGACGCTGATTCCTTCGGACGCGCAAATTATGGCCGTGAACAGACCGGGCAGGAATGTTTTTACCAACAGGCTGATAACGTCGGGAAGATGAACAGACCGTAATATATTTGTGATGAACAAATTTGGAGCGCCGGCGCCGACCCCGGCTAAAATGCCGTAAAGATAGCCGCCGCCAAACGACACCACAATAAACCAGATTGTCAGGCAAAAGACGCAGACCGACATGGCAAGCGCGCGCGGGATAATGAGGTAGAGCAGGGGGTCTATTCCCTGACACTCCAGAAGATGAATTTCTCCAAGTACTTTCATATTGGCCAGTTCCACGGCAATGGCCGTGCCGCTCCGGCCGATAATAATAAAGTTGACCAGCAGAGGAGCCAGCTCCCTGACGATGACCGTGACCAATATCGTTCCCAGCATTTGCGACTGTCCCGTTTTGCCGAGCCAAATCTGGGCCTGAATGACGACGGAAAGGCCGGTGATAATGGCCACCAAGGAGACAAATTTCAGGGCTTCAACGCCGGTGAACAAAATCTGGCGCACGAAAACATTGCGGGTGGTTCGCGGCCAGGAAGATTTTTTAAACGCCAGCAGGATAACACTCCAAAAAAGCGCAAACAAATGGGCGGTGGCTTTTGCTCTGGAGAGCGTGTTCTCGCCGATCTTTCCGATAAATGTTGTCATTCCTATTGATTGCTTTCCCGACGCAGTTCGGTACGGATACTTTCCACCATGCCCATCATCCGCCGGCCGTATTCAATATAGATCTGATCCGCGTTCAAGCTATGGCCGGATGAGGCGTCATGGAATACTTTACCCATGTGCGGCTCAATGGAAATGCCGTCTTTATAGCCGCGGGTCATCAAATCTTTGACAATACGGCGCACATCGCCCTGGCCTTCACCGGGGTAAGTATAAATTTGCTTGTCGTTTTTTGCGTCCCAATTTCCATCCTTGATATGCACGTAGGCGACATGTTCTTTGACGTGCGAATAAAATTCCCACGCGGACTGCTTCGGATAAGGCTTGGGTTTTGAGCGGTCATCGCTGAACACGGGATTGCCGGTGTCAAAAACCAGTTTCAAGCCGGGCACGTTTTCCAGCAGTTTAAGAGTGAATGGCCAACCCATGCCGCCATAGTTCATGCAATTTTCATGAACGGCGGTGAGGCCGGCATTGGCAAACATCTGGTGAATGATTTTTACGCGCCGGAAACGTTCTTGCTCCATCTGATCTTCCCCCTCGCGGACGGCAAAGCTCATAATCCGCACCAGTTTGACCCCGAGCCGCTGCATACGCGGGATACTGCGGCTGACTTCCGCCAGGGAAGAATCTATGGGTTCATCAATTTTTTTACCCCAGTTGGCAATTGCGGAACCGAAACAATTGATGCGCACACCGGAAGATTCCAGTTTTTCCACAACGCGCTCAAACGCTTCATCAGGAATATCATGAATCAAGCCTTCCGGGAACCCTTCCACCTGAACCTTGCGGGATTCTATATTCCGCCAGCCAAGTTCTTTGGTCACTTTAATTTGACCGTCAAGAGAAGCGGAAGCTTCGTCTGCAAATCCGGTAAAATACATGTTTCCCTCCAAAATATTGTGCCTTCGGGGGCAATCTCGCTTGACATGTCTTTTACTATATAAGTTCTCTTATATTCAAGAATAAACCGCGCATCCGGTACGGGGGTACGAATTGACCACACTGGAAAGAAGATATTTATTTATCCGTTAAACGTATCACCTGTCTGGTCTCATGCGACTTTCTGATGGCATCAAGCAGTTTGGACAGAGTTAAGGCGCTTTCCAAAGTAACCATATATTGCTCCTCGCCTCGTATTGCGCGAGCGATATGAGGATAAATAACCATGGAATCACCATACCTGTTATTCATGGTTATCATATTAGTGCCATGGATACTGTCATTGCTGACATCTATTTTTACCGCATTTCCATACGCTTTTGGGTCAACGGCGTCGGGGAAGGAAGCCTTATGTATTTCAATTTCAGTTGTTTTTACATAAATTGTGCCCTTATCTCCCTGTATAATCCAGTTCGGAAGCTTGGCTGATCCGATATTGTATTCCGATACTATGGTAACATCGTCTTCCGTTTTCATTACCGCGAAAAAGACGTCTTCAACGTCACCGGGATTAATTATCTGTTTCATCTCGCCATAAACTGATTTTACAGGTTTTCCGATGAGCTGTACCGGCTGATCAACAAGATGCGGTCCCCAGTTGAGAAGATATCCGCCGTTGAACTTTTTCAACGTTTGCCAGTCATGTCTTATGCTAAATGAAAACTCGCTTCTTCTTACTTGAAATACTTTTCCGATAACCCCGGATTCAATTAATTCCTTGAGCCTCAGCAAGTCGCATCCCCAACGCGCCGGCAGCCATGGCAGAAGCATCTTTCCACTTTTTTTTGAGGCTATGATCATTTCTTTTGCCTCATCCACGTTTATTGCCCATGGTTTGGTGACAAGCACATTTTTACCGCTTTTGAGGCAGTCGCAGGTCATTCTGCAATGCTGATCGTTCCGGGTTACTATAACGACCAGATCAAGAGTTTCTTTTTGAAGCATTTCCAGGTAATCATCGTATATTCTGCATTTAAAACGGTTGGATGCGTTTTCTTTGGCTTTCGGATCAATATCGCAAACAGCGGTGAGTTCAAAGTCCGAAAGTTTTTCAATGGGATCGGCATGAAGCGTACTACCGCTTCTTCCATATCCCAGTATGGCTGTTTTTATTTTCATCATGTCATTCCTTTATTTTCTTTTTCATATCGCTTCATGGCGGCCAGTTCACGCGGCAGATGGACATCATAAGTATCACTCGTATCAATCCAACGGTTCCCGATCCATTCCCCGCTGAGAAAGCCCGAATAATTGATTGAAAGGAGGCGCTCAATAGCCCGTTTATGATCAATGATTCCCTGGCCAATAGGCATGAAAGTTGTCTTTCCATCAATCGTGTCACCGTCATGCACGTGCAGGTGCCGGATCCACGGTTTCAAGGTTTCAAAGGCTTCGTCCATGGTGGCTAATTTCATGCGCACCGGATGCATGATGTCCCAATTCACGGCAATGGCCGGATGATTGACCTGCCTCATCACGGCGGCCACGTTCTTGGGATCGCACCAGTCATCATGAGTCTCCAGGCAAACGGTCACCCCACTTTCCTTGGCATGGTCAGCCACCGTGTGGAGAGATTCGGCCACAAGCTTTACGGCGTTTTCACGGCTTATGTCCTTGCCTAAAACGCCGCCAAACACGCGGATGACCGGCGCGCCGACATCCGCCGCCAAGTCAATGCCTCGCAAGGTATCAGCAATGTTTTGCTTAGTGGTTTCCGGGTTGGCATACACACAAGAAGTGGCAATACAGGAAAGCCGCAAGCCGCTTTCGGTAACCTGTTTCTTGATTTCCGCCCGCCGGGCTGCCGGCGTATCCATCTCTATTCCGTGTTGGTGTTGACTGACAATCCGTGGTTCAATGCCGTCATACCCATACCGTTTGGCCGTTTCCAACAATTCTTTCAAACTGAGTTGGGGACAGGAGAACGTCATAAATGAATACTTCATGATTTAATCCCTTTCAGGTTAATTTTGACTGCTTTGTTTTGTTCGGCAGAGAGATAAATGGCATCCGTAATCGCCTGCACCACGAACGCATTTTCCAGCGAGGTTCTGGGTTGGCGTTTTTCACGAATGGCCAGAGCAAAATCCTTGACCGGTCCCGATATGAGCAGCTCTGAACTTTCTTCACCTTCCCAGATCACTTTGGATACTACGCCCTTTTCGGTTGACCCTTCGTCAAAAATCAGTTTTTTGGGAGCCCCGGAAGCCATGTTGAGTGTTAATGATCCCTTAGTGCCGACAATGTGCCAGCCGCGGTCGTTTTGAGCAGGCATATATTCGCCGCGCTCCATAGAAAGGACAACGCCTCCGGCACAGCGGATGAGAGCGGTATAGTAGGTCTCCGCATCCGAGCCGGAAGCGACATTCGGTTCAAACACCGGTGGTACTTTCCACGTTTGAGCCAGGACAACTTCCGGTTTCACGGTCCAGCCGGTGATGCCTAAAAGGAAATCCATATCATAACAGCCCCAGTTTACCAAAATCCCGCCGCCATTAAGAGCCTTGATCAAACGCCAGGCCGGCGGACTTTTTTCGGGCTTTGGATCGGCGGCAATAATACAGCGGCAGTGCACCATTCGTAAATTTCCCAGGGCACCGGAGGCAATAAAATCGGCCGCGGCTTCGTTGCCGGGTAGAAACCGAAACCGGGAGGAACAACAACCGGCAATCAGTTTTTTGCGCGCTTTGATAAGTTGCCTGGCTTCCACGGCGTTCATGGCCACTGGTTTTTCGTTAAGCACATGTATGCCGTTGGCAAATGCCTTCAACGCCAGCTTCGTACGGACATTGGTTGGCAATGCCAGAATGACCGCCTCGACATCCTGATCTTCCAGTAAAGCGGCGCCGTCCAGGTAGCTCTTTTTTACGCCGTAGTCCTGTGCGGCTTTACGCACCCGTTCTTCCACGGGATCGGCCACAGCAACTAATTCATAAAGCCCTGTTTTCATGGCGGCATTCAAATGACGTGGGCCCATGATGCCGCATCCGATGACTCCCAATCTTACTTTTTTCATAACCATGTATCCTTTCCAATAGTTATTCTGTTTTGCGGGTTTCAATCTGACCAAAAAAATCCAATGTACCGCATTTCAATGATGTGCTGGCAGCAAGTGCGATACTCATCACGTTAGTTCATATGTTATTGAAAATGGCGCATATATTCCAGAAACGTTTTTGCATAGCGTTCTAAATTCGCGAGCAAACCTCCGCCCTGAATAGGCGAACACATTTCATAAGATACCCACCCCTTGAAATTGGCCTTTGCAAGCGCGGTAAAAAACTGGCGATAGGGCAAGTCGCCTTCTCCCATCGGCACGGCCATGGCAAAGGCCGGTTCGATGGCTGAATAATTAACAAGTGCGGGGTGATACCGCGCCCGAGGCAGGACACGATAGTCGGCCACGGTGGTGAATTGCATGCGCGGCGCCATACGCTGGACGCCTTCCACGACGTCTTCACCGCGCAGATAGGGTGACCAGCAATCATACATCGGAATCAAGTTTGGCCGGTCCACCGCTGCCAACAAGGCGTCCAGCGACTGCGTGTGAACTCCGATATCATGATGGTTTTGTAAGCCCACGGTAATCCCATGTCGGGCCGCTCGATCACAGCATGCCTGCAAAGCGTCCACGACAATTTGCCATTGTTTGGCAAAGGGCATGTCCGTCCGTTCATAGCCGGTAAATACGCGAACCAGCGATCCGCCAAGTCGCGCGGCGCGTTCGGCCATTGCTTCAACATAAGCTACTTGCAGATCGACAAACGGCACTTCCGCGGCGGCCAGCCCACCGGTAAAATTTGTGTATGCCGCCACGGCGGCCAGTTTCAATTGATGTTTGTCCAACATGGCGCGCAAACGATCGCAATCCGCAAGCGAATAATCCAAGGGGGATAAATGCGGCCGTTTGCCCATGATTTCAATCCCCTGAAAGCCCAGCGCCGCGGTTTTAGCAATGGCCTCCTCGAGCGATAATTTGTGCTGTCCCCAAAATCCGGCGAACGAAACAGTAAATAAGCAAGTTTTCATGAACTAAACCTCCTGTCGCGAACCATTAAATTATTTTTTATATCTGCTCTAATTTACTTGAGGGGGTTAAATTCCGCAATGGACATTTTGAGCGTGTTTTTGTAGATTTTGAGCATGGATTATTTCAATGGATTGACTTTTCTGCATTGGTCCGGGCGCGAACGTTGTACCAACTGGGTTGATAAACGCTTTGATGGCTATTACACGTTGCAATACACCCACGCCGGGCGCATTGATTTTTATTTTGGCGGTAAATCCCATGTAATTCAAGGCCCATTCTTCTTTCTGACTTTCCCGGGACCACGCTTTCAATACGGTGTACGCAACGGTCGGACGTGGCATCACCATCATGTCGCTTTTCGCGGTCCGAGAATGCGCGGGTTTTTGGCCAAGGGACTATTTCCCGCCGACCGACGT